>Ga0207731_100036_pt1 | contig 156737 bp, 136 predicted proteins | sample CeladaPassaB1F03_FD_187480 | JGI IMG/M metagenome (GOLD analysis project Ga0207731, IMG submission 187480) | Cellulose-adapted microbial communities from the Joint BioEnergy Institute, USA - Passage B1F03 (SPAdes) (version 2) | ecosystem: Engineered > Bioreactor > Continuous culture >... | reverse complement strand
ACTTCGGAAAGCACAGTCCCTGGTCATCGGTGTTGGAGAGGGTTTACCGGGCGTTTGCATGACACGGACATGATGCAGGAGACGCTTTGGAACGACCTGTCGTCCGCCAGGTCTGTTTGGCATTCATAGATTTGAATTGACAAGCTATGATGCGTCCTTCTGCCATCGTAAAAAGCCAGTTCTTACGACCATCACAGAAAAAATGACTAAAATTACCGGTTTCAGAAACCGGGTTCCGAAACTATCCGCGGACGATCACGGATTCAGGATTTCACTTTATGAAAAATCAACCGTACGATCATCGTAAGAGGTGAGTTCCATGAACATCCGGCGGGAAACGATGATCGTGCGGCTGCTGTGTTGCGCGCTGCCTTTCTCCGTGCTGAACGTGACCATGTTCAACGTGGCGATTCCGGACCTGGCGCGGGTGTTCGACGTGAGCCCGGCGAGCATGGGATGGACCGTGACCGGGTTTGCCGTGTTTTATTCGATCGGGTCGCTCATGTACGGAAAACTCGCGGACCAGTATGAGGTGCGGAAGCTGTTCGCGTTCGGGACGGCGGTGTTCGGCCTGGGGTCGCTGGTCGGCCTGGCGGCGGACACGTTTCCGATGCTGCTTGCCGCGCGCATGGTCCAGGCGGTCGGGGCTTCGTGTTTTCCCGCTATGGCGACGCTGGTTCCGGCCCGATTCGTCCCCGAGGAACGCCGCGGCAAAGCCCTCGGCACCGTGGCCGCGACGTTATCCGTTTCCGGCGGCGTCGGACCGCTCGTGGGCGGGTGGATCGTGGAGTGGCTGCATTGGAAGGCGCTGTTTCTCGTTTCCCTTGGGGTGTGGGGCGTCGTGCCGTTTTTGGTGAAGTGGTTGCCAAGGGAGCGAGAGGAAGGCGGGCTCAAGGCGAACGCCGGCAGGCCGGATGCGGCCGGCGCCGGTCTCATCGGGGCGGGCACCGCTTGCCTCATGCTGGCCGTCACGCGGGCGAACTGGCGGCTTCTCGCGGGTGCCGCCGTGCTGCTTGGCCTTTTTCTCCTTCGGCAGCGAATGGCGGCGAACCCGTTCATTCCGAGGGGGCTGTTTGGCCGCCGAAGGTACCGCTTCGGGCTGGCGATGGGGCGATGGCGGGTTCGGCCAACATCGGCGTCACGCTGTTGTCGCCCTTGGTGCTGAGCCGGGTGTACGGTTTTGACGCCGGAATGATCGGGCTGCTCATGTTTCCGGGCGCCTTTTGCGCCGCGCTGTTGGGCAGGCATGGAGGCAAGCTGGCCGACCGCAAGGGGACCCGCTTTGCCATTACGCTGGCGATGGGCCTGCTCGGCGCCGGACTTCTTGCGCTGTTCAGCGCGGTCGGCCTTGGCGGCCAGGCCGGCTTGTGGCCCTGGACCGTGGCGGCCTGCCTGATCGCGGCCAACACCGGCTCGAACTTCATGCAATCCGCCCTGGCCAAACGGGTCTCCGCCTCGCTTCCCTTCGGGTCGACCGGAGTCGGAATGGGCGTGTTCGGGCTGACCAACTTCCTGTCGGTCGGCGTCGCCGGCTCCGTGGTCACCAAGCTGGCCGAGGCGGCGGAGACCGCGGCGGTTCCCGCCCTGGCGTTCGGCTTGATTTATCTGGGTTTGGCGGTGGTGCCGCTTTTGATCCTCGGGGTGTTGTACGGTGAAGAACGAACCGGAAATATGTGAGCTGGAAAGCGTGCACGTTAATCACGACGTCGATAGTCGGGATCTCCGCAATCCGCAAAATTTAATTTTATACCCGAATTTACCTTCCACAGTCTCGTGGAATGCTTTTTCAAAAAGGACATAATGTTAACTCGACGAAATTATATAAAATAATATAAAAAGACTTTGTTTAACGTTGAAATTTTTACGGATCATCGTATCCTTATGGGGTATTTGGATGAATGTGGAACATCAGATATCGGGTTTGACAATAAAACTTGAGAGCAACAGATGGCATGTGATCTATTTAGTCGACAAATAGTTCGACGAGTTACGTAAAGAACGAAATCTAGCGATGGCCATGGCAAAAAACTGAGGTGGGTTGGGTTTGAGCGGAAATTTCACGTTTTTAAAGGACCGTTGGGAGCTCTTAGCCAATCTCGGGGAAATGGCCGAACGGAATGTTTACACAGACCCGAACACATCGCTGATTAAGCTGCGGATGTTTGGGGAAACGCTGACGAAATATATTTATGCGATGGAAGAGCTGGAGGAGCCCAAAGAGTTCACCCAGTACGACCGCCTTGCCCAGCTCAAACGGGACGGATTGCTCACAGAAGAGGTGCTGGACATCCTGCACACCTTGCGCAGAGCGGGCAACAAAGCCGCTCACGAAGCGAACTTCGGAACCTCACAAGACGCGCTGGCCCTAACCCGGATGGCGTTCCGGCTGGGCGTCTGGTTCATGCAGGTGTACGGCGACTGGTCTTTCGAGGAACCGGATTACAAGGAACCTGTCAAACAGGACGTAGCTTCCAACGAGGCCCAATTGGAACAGCTGGCCAAGTCTTACGAAGCCAAAGTAGAACAACTGCAACAGGAACTCGCCGTCCTGCGCGAGCACCAGAAGGCGATAGCGGACGAAGACAAAAAAGCCCGACAGGTCAAATCCCGTCAACTCGGCAGCGCGTTTGCCCTGTCCGAAGCCGAGACCCGGCTAATTATTGACGAAAAGCTGCGTCAAGCCGGCTGGGAAGCGGATTCGCAGAAACTGCGCTTCAGCCTGGGCGTGCGTCCCGAAAGGGGGCGCAACATGGTGATCGCCGAATGGAAACTTCAAAACGGCTATGCCGATTATGCGCTGTTTTGCGGTCTGGAACTCGTCGGCCTGATTGAAGCAAAACGAATGAGCAAGAATGTCGCGGCAGATATCGGGCAAGCCAAAGATTACGCAAAGAACGTGGTTCGGATTGGCGACGAGATTATCCTCGGACCCTGGGGAAATTACAGGGTTCCGTTTCTTTTCGCTACCAACGGTCGTCCCTATCTGGAACAGCTGAAGGAACAATCCGGCATTTGGTTTCTGGACGCCCGCAAGCCGACAAACCACCCTAGACCTCTTCAGGCTTGGTATTCTCCCGATGGTTTGATGAGCCTGCTCAGGCAGGATGTCGACAAGGCTACCAAGGACCTGCAAGATGAACCGTTGGATTATCTGAACCTGCGCTCCTATCAGAAGGAAGCGATCCGCGCCATAGAGGATGCCATCGCTGCCGGCAGACGCCGGATCCTGGTCGCCATGGCCACCGGCACGGGAAAAACCAGAATGGCGATCGGCCTTGTCTATCGTCTCATCAAGCACAACCGGTTCAAACGCATTCTGTTTCTGGTGGACCGGAATGCCCTAGGGCGGCAAGCTGAAGCGGCGTTCAAGGATTCCAAGCTGGAAAACTATCTTTCCTTCACTGAAATCTTCGAGCTTCAGACGCTGGATGACCGCAAGCCCAACCGGGAAACCAAAGTGCACATCGTGACGGTCCAAGGCATGGTGAAGCGGCTGTTTTACAGCGAGTCGGACGAGGATGTCCCTTCCGTCGACCAGTATGATTGCATCGTGGTGGATGAAGCCCATCGTGGCTACACACTGGACAAGGAAATGTCTGAGCTTGAAATGGTGTTCCGCGATCACGAGGATTATGTGAGCAAATACCGCAAGGTGCTGGATTATTTCGATGCGGTATGTATCGGGCTCACCGCCACCCCCGCGCTGCACACAGTGGACATTTTTGGCCGCCCCGTATACAACTATACTTACCGGAACGCGGTCATCGACGGCTATCTGGTTGATCACGAACCCCCGGTCCTGATTGAGACGGAGCTAAAGAAAAGCGGCATCCGTTGGGCGGTCAACGAAGAGGTGGAAGTTTACAACACGGCCACAGGGACTGTTGAGAAAGAAATCCTGGAGGACGAACTCAACATCGATGTGGCCCAGTTCAACAAACTGGTCATTACGGAAAATTTCAATCGCGTCGTCCTAAAAGAGCTGGCCAAGCATATTGACCCGTGGGGAGAAGGTAAGACGCTCATTTTCGCGGCAACGGATGACCACGCGGACATGGTTGTGCGCATTTTCAAGGAGGAATTGGAGCAAATTCACGGACCGATCGATGACAACCTGGTCATGAAAATCACAGGTTCAATCAAGAACCCTATTCAAGCCATCAGGCTGTTCCGAAACGAGCGTCTGCCCAACATCGCCGTAACCGTAGATCTGCTCACCACGGGTGTAGATATTCCTCGGATTACCAATCTTGTTTTCCTTCGGCGCGTTCGTTCAAGAATTCTGTACGAGCAAATGCTCGGACGGGCCACACGGCGCTGTGACGAGATCGGCAAGGATCATTTTACGATTTACGACGCTGTCGGAATTTATGAAGCTTTGCTGCCATACACGGACATGAAACCTGTTGTCCAGAGACCGTATGTGTCTTTGCGGGACTTGGTTGCCGAGCTTTCCCAGATAACTAATGAAGAGCAGGGAAAACAGCACAAAGACCAGATCATTGCCAAAATCCAGCGTAAGAAGCGTAAGTGGACGGCCACGAACTACGAGGATTTCAAAGCGCTGTCCGGGGGACTCAGCATAGATGAATTTATCAACACAGTAAAAAAAGGAACGGTTACCCAAATTGTCCGCTATTTGATGGAAAAAATGGACCTGGTCCGATTCATCGATGAAAATGGAGAAAGGCCGTACAAACAATACATTTCAAGGCACAAGGACAAGCTGGTATCCGTGTCTCTCGGCTACGGCAACGCCAAGAAACCTGAAGATTACCTCGCGGGTTTCAACCGTTTCATCACGGAAAACATGAACCAAATCCCCGCTCTGAACATCATTTGCACTCGGCCCGCCGATCTCACCCGTGAGGAACTGCGCAAGCTCCGGGTGGCCTTGGATCAGGAAGGCTATTCCGAAAAAAATTTGCAGGCCGCCTGGCGGGACGCGAAAAACGAAGACATCGCGGCGGATATAATCAGTTTCGTCCGCCAGCAGGCGCTGGGCGATCCCCTCATCAGTCGGGAAGAACGCGTCCAACGCGCGATGCGAAAAATTTACGCCATGAAAGCATGGACCAAGGTGCAGCGAGGATGGCTTGAACGGATCGAGAAACAGCTGATCAAGGAAGCCATCCTGGATCCCGACCCTGTGAAAGCCTTCGAGGTGGAGCCGTTCAAAAGCAGAGGCGGCTATAAGGTACTCAATAATATTTTTGATGGTGAACTTGATCGAATCGTGAAAACCATCAACAACGCCCTGTATACGGCAAACGGCAAAAGAAAGGAAAATGCGTGAATGCGTAACTATGACATCGTCCAGAAACTGTGGAACCTTTGCAACATCCTCCGCGACGACGGCATTACCTATCACCAGTATGTGACCGAGCTGACCTACTTGTTGTTTTTGAAAATGATGAAGGAAACAAGCAACGAAGAATTTATTCCGGAAAAATACCGTTGGGATTCGCTGACCTCGAAACACGGGATCGCGCTGCAAAACCACTATCGACAACTTTTGCTCGACCTTGGAAATTCCAGCCAAAAAACGCTAAGGCAAATCTATGCGAATGCTACGTCCAACATCGCCCAGCCGGCCAATCTTGAGAAACTCATCAGCGCCATCGACCAGCTGGATTGGTACAGCGCAAGAGAGGAAGGCCTTGGCGACCTGTATGAAGGGTTGCTGGAAAAAAACGCCAGCGAGCTGAAATCAGGGGCGGGGCAATATTTTACACCTCGGCCGTTGATCGAGGTCATCGTGAAGCTTATTGATCCCCAACCGGGTGAACGCTGCCACGACCCCGCCTGCGGGACCTTCGGTTTCATGATCATTGCCGACCGTCACGTGCGCATCAAGACGGATGATTATTTTGACTTGAGCCAGAAGGAAGCGGAATTTCAGAAATACGAAGCGTTTTCCGGTGTCGAGTTGGTCCGGGATACCCACAGGTTGGCCTTGATGAACGCGATGCTCCATGATATCCACGGCGAGATCATCCTCGGGGATACCCTGTCGGAGCTGGGCGCATCGCTTAAGAATTTTGACGTAATCATGACGAATCCGCCTTTTGGTACCAAGCAAGGCGGTGAGCGTCCGACTCGTGATGATCTCACTTTCGCCACAACGAATAAGCAGCTTAATTTCCTTCAACACGTCTATCGTGCTTTGAAACCGGACGGCAAAGCCCGAGCGGCGATCGTGGTGCCGGATAACGTGTTGTTTGAGGATGGTGTTGGCGCAAAGATTCGCGAGGATTTGATGGATAAGTGCAATTTGCACACTATCCTACGGCTGCCGACAGGAATTTTCTACGCCCAGGGCGTAAAAACAAACGTTCTGTTTTTTACTCGCGGGAAAACCGACAAGGGCAATACAAAAGAAGTGTGGGTATACGACCTGCGCACAAATATGCCCAGTTTTGGCAAACGCAATCCGCTGACGGTCTCCCACTTCGACGATTTCATCGCAGCCTATACTGCTAAGGACCGTCGGAAAGTCAAAGATGAACGCTGGAACGTGTTCACCCGCGAGGAAATCCGAAAACGTGGCGACAATCTGGACATTGGCTTGATTGCGGACGAATCGCTTTCCGCCTACGACAACTTGCCGGACCCGATTGGCTTGGCGGAAGAAGCGGTGTTGAAATTGGAGCAAGCCCTAAGATTACTTAGTGAAGTTTTAACTGAATTGAAAGAGATCGAATCTAATTCGAACGAGAAATCTTACGCAAAGGATCAGCAACAATTGCTGAAGGTCGCGGAAAAATCAGGGGTGTATAAGTTTGAGCAGAAAGAAAAGTATAACGCTTAAGAATTTGTTGGAAGAATTTTTGGTGACTCCCGACGAACAACTCTATAAGGTACCTCAAAATTGGTTATGGGTAAAGTCTCAAGCTATCGCAGATTGGGGTTCCGGGGGTACGCCAGCAAGAAAGAATTTAGAGTATTACAATGGGGACATACCATGGATCAAGTCTGGCGAATTGAGGGATCAAGTAGTTTTTGAAACAGAGGAACACATTACAAAGGTAGCGATCAAAAATTCAGGAGCGAAGATATTTCCAAAGGGATCCGTTGCCATTGCCATGTACGGAGCGACAATTGGAAGAGTTGGGGTTCTCGGAATTGATGCGGCCACAAATCAGGCTTGTGCAGTGGGTACTCCAAAATCTCCTACTATGACAGATTACATGTTTTATTACTTTTTATCCCAGAGAGAACAACTTATTAATTTGGGTAAAGGGGGAGCGCAGTCAAATATTTCACTAACTATAATTAAAAATTATCCTTTTCCACTCCCTCCTATGAGTGAACAAAGAAGAATAGTGGATAGGGTTTATAGACTATTAGAAAAAATAAGTTTGGCTAAAAAATTTATTAATGAAGCGAGAGTTACCTTGGAACTTCTACGAGAAGCAATTATAGACATGGCATTTAGTGGTGAATTAACTGTTAAATGGAGGAAGGAAAATTCAGTATCACTAGAGAAATGGATCCAAGTATCACTGAAAGATATTCTGCATGTTAATCCTCCGAAAAGAGGTCTGGATGATATCCCTGATGATCAAGAATGCAGTTTTATACCAATGCAAGCTGTAAGTGAAATTACAGGGACAATAGCTGAGCCCGAAATTCGCAAGTATTCTGAAGTAAAGAAAGGATATACGTTTTTTATGGACGGAGATGTCATTTTTGCAAAAATAACTCCGTGCATGGAAAACGGCAAGTCAGCATTGGTAAGTGGGCTTATAAACGGGTTTGGTTTTGGCTCAACGGAATTTTTTGTGTTGAGAGCAAAAGATCCAGACAAAATTAACATGAAATTAATTTACTACCTTATAAGATCAAAGTCTTTCAGAATGCAAGCGAAATCAGTAATGAGCGGAGCGGTTGGGCAACAGAGGGTACCAAAAGCTTTTATTGAAGACTATCCTTTCCTACTCCCTCCAAAAGAAGAGCAGGATCAGATCGTGATAATACTGGATTCAATGTTTGAAAAAGAAAAAATGGTGGAGGAATATATATCAAATTATGGTGATCTTGAAAATTTGGAAAAGTCAATTTTAACCAAAGCCTTTTGCGGCGAACTAGGGACAAATGATCCTGCTGAAGAAAGCGCGATCAGACTTCTAATTGATACTTTATCAAGTTAATCATTGAGGATATAGAAATGCGCCACGCACCAACAATTGCAAACACTTCGAATTTTGCTTCTGAAGTCGTTCCAGGGCGCCCGGCAGCGGCCGTTTTTGTGTTTGGGCTGGCATTGTTGCTGAATGCGTTGCTAGCCGGGAGGCGACAACCAAGTAAACGACCCACGTCTTCATGATTCTCACTGTCTAGATTTACGACAGGTTCCTGGATCGGATTTATCTTCGGAGACTCGACGCCTTCCGGGCAATTGCTCCTGGGCGACTGTTCAGGGGATACCTCATTGCGTTCTGGCGGAAGCATGGCCGATTGAACGCGGGCGCCATTGTCTCCGCGGCTTTCCTGTTCGGCCTCCTGTACGCATACATGTTCCTTGAGTCCGGAATGTGGATGCCGATCAGCCAACTATTCTCTGGAAATTCACCCAAATGACGATCCTTCCGGAACCAGGCGGAAAGTTGCGACGATATTCGTGATTACTGCTAGCTTCCCGGTTCTGCGCGTTTATTTTCAATGAAAAACTTACCGAGGAAGATTTCATTCACTGACTCACAGTCTTTTACGGCATAACCATTGGTTTAAGCCCCATGTTGATCATTGATTTTCGTGAGTCATTATCTTTAGATTTCGGTATTGCCACGATCAACAATTTTCGGGGGCGGGTGCAAGCTACATATGCGAAACGGTTGTGTTCATGGTTCTGATCTCTTAACCAGTGGACGAAATACCCGCCGTCCGATCTTGCTGTTGGAGATGAAACCAAAAGCACCGCATCATAGGTTTTTCCCTTGACTCCGTGTATTGTTTCTAACGAGATGCTTAATTTTTTATTGGTTTCTTGAGGGTTGATCTCAACTTTATTTCTTGCAGTTTTTCTGCTTGCCCTGATTTTGTTTCTTACTTCTTCATACGAGAAGGCCGGGGAGTCGAAATTGGACCAAAATTGTTGAAGTTTGGGCTTGAGATAGATATTGATCCATTCTGACCAAGTAGCAGCTCGACCTTTATGCTGGAAATGTGCGATACTTTTGAACTCGTCTAGCATTTTTACGATTAAGGTTCTCCATTCAATTGAAGAATAGTTATCAGGTGTTTGATATATATTGCGTTTACCATCGTATGCAAGGTCTAAAATTGCCTCGCTGCAAAGTTTGAAGGCACTTCCAATGTCCGAGCCTGTCTTATTGGGCAAAGTCCAAATGAATAACGCCGTCGCCAATTTAGTGGCGATATTATTTGGATTTCCAAGATTTTTCCCACGTATTTCATTAAGTGTGCTGTGGCCGCGTGCTATGATTACCGCGTTATCGGGTTTAATAAAATTCTCTTTCAATATCTTAAGAAAAGATGATTGGAGATCCGGAAGCTGGTTTTTGCCGTATTCCCATAATAGACAATCATTTTCACTTCCTTTATTTCTAGCTTTCATTTTTTTGCGGCCTTTAAGTTTAGAGGCGAAATCGCAGATCGTCTGTGTACTTCTGAAGTTATCTATTAATTCAAGTGATGTTAGCCTCCAATAATCAATGCATTTTTCCACTAATTCAGGGTAAACATTTCTGAATTCATAAATGGATTGATCGAGATCTCCAATCAAATGCACCTTTACTCCGGATCTTATCAGCATATGTAAAATGGCCAACTGCATCCCGGAAAGATCTTGACACTCATCAATGAGGATGTACGGAAATCTTTTTGCTATTAACTTTCGCAACTCTCTTTGATTTTTCAAAATTTGAAAGGACCAGTATTCTATATCTGAATATGTTGTGAATCCGTCAGTTGCAAATTTTTTCTTATTTGTAAATAGAATTTTGTGAATAGTATCGGGAAACGATATATCTCCTTTACCTATCCAAATGGGTTTACTCATATAATTGATTGAATAGTGCAAAATGTTAATATACATATCGAATAATTTGTCGTTTGGTTTATAGCTATATCTTTCTAGGAATTTTGCGTTCGAATCTTCCGAAATCAATCTGTGTGTATAATCGCCATCTATTCCTCTAAATCCAGTTACTGCATGGCTAAACGGATGAAAAATAAAACTATGTATCCAGCTATCAATGGTGCCCACGAAATGGGGTGTTGAGACGTCACTTCTTATCAGAAATAAAGTCGCTCTTTTCTTAATTTCGTTTGCTGCATTTCTTGTAAAAGACAATACGGCAATTCCGCTATTCCGGTTATTCCATTGCGAAACATGATAAGCCAGCTTTATACCAACGCATTGCGTTTTTCCGCTCCCGGGACAAGCCTTTAAAAAAGATCCCGTATCCAACGGATGGAGGATAAAATTTAATTGATCTTCGGTGAGTTCATCCAGCTCTTTTTGATTACCCAAAACGGTTTTTATTTTTTCAAGCTTGCAATCGGTTCCGCTGGCCATCTTTATCCTCCGCTTCAAGCCTGCATGCCCAAATAACGGCGTTCTTAATATATTCGGGTACTGAAAACTCTGAATCTGTTGCTGCCAGGCGCCAGGCTAATCGTTGGGCGTATTCTCCCTTTTTATTTTTATGAGTTATTCTTTCAAATAACTTATAGGCCGCATCCGCTCTCTCTTGTGGTGTCTGGTATTGTTCCGCTTGTTTCTTTTCATCTTCAAGTATGTTTTTTGTTCTTTCAGATTCCGTCATTTCGATAAGAACATCATACATCAAAGTCAAGTTATGGGTGCTTTCCAAAGCTAAGTCATATTCGAATGTTTTCTTATTGTAAAACAATCGGCAGTATGCGTTTTTTTCTGATTCTAGTTCCTTGGCGAGTTCAATGGCTCGATTATTACATTCACAAAGGTTTCCTTCAGAAGGTTTTTCTTTTTCACCCGGATCACAGTCTGTGATACCGGCACATCTGACAGGAATGCCGGTTTCGGCCGCACTGTCATCGTTTTTAGATTCTTCATGATTTTTGGATGCTCCGCGGAACAATTGGAAGAACGTTTTGAAAAGCACTCCGCCCATATTGATGACAGAGACAGCGAAGTCTTCCAGTGTGTATTCCTTTTCAGATGGATGATCCTGAAATGTTGAACAGAAGTAATCTTTCAAAACTCGTTTCGCAAGCTCAGGAATTACCAAGGCTTCGGCCAGACCTTCCACGAGAATCACGCCACGGGCAAAAAGGAGGGTTGACTTTGTGACGTCCAGCCATCGTTCCAAGAGGAATTTTTGATATGGATCCAAACCGCATTTGGACAACTGAATGGCTTTGGGGACCGACTCAAAATCCGTGCGTGTAACCACGACTATGCTGTCCAGGCTGACCGCCGCTGCAATCGTGGGAGAATGTGTGGTTATGATCACCTGCATGTTTCCTTTTTCAGCTTGCGATTGAATATACTGCAAGACTCTGGTTTGAAGCTGGGGATGCAAATGGGCTTCGGGCTCTTCGATAAGCAAAACGCGAAAAGTGTCGTCTTTATCCTCATCTGTATCTTCAAGTTCTGCCAATATGGTTGCCAAGTAAATCAAGTTGTTATAGCCCAGGCTGTTTTCTGATAACTCTCTAAACCAATCGGACGACAATGATTCATAGTTTGCAGTGTATTTTGGATAAAATAAGAGTTGCAAGCTCTCTAAAATTTTTTCCGTTTTTGTTTCGGCAAAAAGGATACGGATATCCTGGCCCAGATATTCTCCAAGTGCTTGGAACATCCTTTGTCGAATCCGTTTATTGGTCTCTTGGATTAAAGGGTCTTTCAATAGTTGTGCATTGTGTTCTTTCACCTTTTGATCAAGTGTAATTGGGTTGCCTTCGGAATCTTTGTCCCGCTCAATTTTGGATTCTAGTTTGGTCAATAGGCGGGAGAGACGGGAACCCCGGATGGCCCTTAATCTTTCTTCGGCATCTCGCAATGGGGGCAAGTAGTTGCATTCGATTGAGTTATATGTGTCCCACTCGAAGATGCCGGCTTTTGAATCGCCCGCCCAAATGGTTCTTTTAATTTTTTTGTTTGATTTTTTGTCGTATATTATTTCCAAATGAAGGCTTGCTTTTGACGGATCATAGGCATTCAGCCAAGGCAAATATTTAACCTGTTCGGACTCACTGAGTTCGGAAAATTCGCAGTCGATTCTGATTTTTTCGCTGACTGGCGAATTCTTGCCAGTATTGTTGGGTCTCCAGAAATCATTGACGGTTATTGCGCTGGATCTCCCGTATTCATCCTCCCAGAACAACAATCGGAGGGCATCAATAATAGCCGATTTCCCGCTGCCGTTTTCACCAAGAAGGACTGTCAAGCCTTTGTTCAGAGGAATCTCGCAAGAGTCACTGAAACAGCGAAATCCTTTGATGGAGATTTTAGATATGAACATGCGCAAAAAGCTCCTTAAAACTAGGGTTCGAATAAGATGATGTGGAAACATTCGACAAAAATCTTTACTTTTCCTTTCAATACCAAGGAGGTGCCCCCGTGTCAGACCCTTTCTATCAGAACGTCATAGCAGTAATCTGGGACTTCGACAAAACTCTGATTGCCCACTACATGCAAAAGCCAATCTTTGAGCATTTCAAAGTGAATGGTCAAGAATTTTGGGACGAAGTTAACAGCCTCAGGGATAAGTACCGACGAAGACACCCGGAAATTAGGATCAACCAAGACACCTTCTACTTGAACCACATGCTGACCTGTGTGAAACAGGGCATATTTGCAGGCTTAAATAACAGTATGTTACGGGAATTCGGGAGCCGGTTGGAATTTTATCCCGGCATGCCCGAGTTTCTCGGGGAATCCAAGAGAATTATCGAGGAGGACGAAAGGTTCAAACCTTTTGCCATCAAAGTGGAACACTACATCGTCAGCACCGGTTTGGCGGAAATGATCCGGGGTTCCCAGGTCATGCCCTACGTTGACGGCATTTGGGGATGCGAATTCATTGAGGATGTCATCAGGAGCAACCTAGATGTTAAGGAATATGTGAAAGACCGGGAGATATCTGAAGTGAACAGGGTCATCACACAAATCGGTTACGCGGTAGATAACACCTCAAAGACAAGGGCAATTTTTGAAATTAACAAAGGGGCCAACAAAAATCCGGCCATCGACGTCAATTCTTCGATGCCACGTGAAAAAAGAAGAGTACCGTTTGAGCATATGATCTATATCGCGGACGGCCCGAGCGACGTCCCAGCATTTTCCATTTTGAAGCAATATGGTGGAAGTACGTTTGCCGTCTACCCGAAAGGAGAGTGGAAAGAATTCAAACAAGTGGAGCAGCTGAGAAGGGACGGGCGAATCGACATGTATGGGGAAGCAGATTATACGCCACAAACCACAACATATATGTGGCTGATTAATCGAATGAAGGAAATTGCAGAAAAAATCGTTCAACGCAAGGAGGCGGCCATTCGTCAAATCGTCTCCAATCCGCCGACGCATATCAATGCTGACAGTTGATCATGCTTTGCAGAACGTATACCTTCTCAATTAGTTTTCCCGCAGTTTTTGTTTATTTTCGAAAGCCGAAATCAACCTAAAAGGCTGCACCTACCAGTCAGCCTAATCATTACCACATCTCCCTTTTCCTAAAAACCAGCCCCGTCAGCACCGTAAGCTGCAAGGAAATGACCATGGTCATCACGAAAACATTATCCACATTGGGAAGCGTGTTGCTCAGGATCATTAACACACTGAAAGCGATGAGGATGGAAAGCGCGACCACACTGACGTGCACCGCCACCACTGCATTTGCGCCGTCCGCAGGTTAAAAAATCGAAAAAAAGTTTTCGTTTTTAAAAAGACGCCGGAATGCGGTCCATTTATGATGAAGGTAGCCGTAGGTTCATCTATTGCCCATCAACAAAACGGGGGAAAGGGATGAGAGCGGTGAGAAGATCGCTGCTCATCGGCGTGTACGGGCTGTCGATTCTGCTTTTCCTGCTGTTTTTTTGGTACTACGGGTTAAGGGGGCAAAACCGGGACCTGGAGGAAGGCCCGGTCGGACTGGCGGGCGACATCCAGGAAGTCTACGTCATGGTCATGTTCCAGTCCGAACTCGACTACTGGCGCAGCATCATGAAAGGGTTCGAGGACGCGGCGCTGAACCTGAACGTGTCCGTGGAGTTCCGCGGGGCGACCCAGTACGATGCCCATGAGGAAGTGGTCGTGCTCGAGCAGGTGATCGCCAAGAAACCCGCCGGCATCGCCGTCACCGCGATCAATCCGGAGGCGCTGAACGCCTCCATCGACAAGGCCGTCCAGGAAGGCATCCCGATCGTGCTCTTCGACTCGGGCGCTCCCGCGAGCAAGGCGTACGCCTTTTACGGCACCGACAATTACAAGGCGGGCACCGTGGCGGCCCGGGAGATGGCGCGGCTTCTCGGCGGAAAAGGACAGGTGGCCGTCATCACCCAGCCGACCCAGCTCAACCACCAGGAGCGCACCGAAGGATTCCGCGACACCATCGCCCGTGAGTTTCCGGACATCCGCGTGCTGGAAGTGGCCGACGGCAAAGGGGAAATCATCGGCTCGCGGGACGCGGCGCGGGAGATCTTGCAGAAATATCCGGAGGTGGACGGCCTGTTCGCCACCCAGGCCAACGGCGGCGTCGGCATCGGCATGGCGGTCAAGGAAATGGGGCTTGCGGGGCAAAAAGTGATCATCGGATTCGACACCGACAAGGGAACTTTGGATCTGGTCAAAGAGGGGACGATCAACGCGACACTGGCCCAGGGCACTTGGAACATGGGGTACTGGTCGCTGATGGGGCTGTTCCACCTGCGCCACAGCCTGGTCCAGACCGGGGACGGCGGCTCGAACACCGGCCATCCGCTGCCTCCCTTCGTCGACACTGGCATCACGATCGTCACGCAGCAGAACGTCGATCAGTTTTACGCCAAGTGAGAGGTAGCGCATCTTGGACCTGAAAGCGGTTACCACCCGATCCAAAACGAGGGACATGCCGGTGATCCGGATCGGCATCAAGCTGCTGGAGCGCCTGAAGTTCCGCAACCTGCCGATCCGTTACAAGCTGCTCGCCCTTTTTTTGCCCATCACGATCATCCCGTCCCTCATGCTCGGCATTCTCACCGACATCGTCGCCAACCGGGTTATCGAGCGCAACCTGTACGACAACACGCAGCAGGTGATCGCGCAGGTGAACCGGGCGCTGGAGTTTTACGTCGGCAACGCGCAGAACACCACGTACCTCATCGCCTTCAATCCGCTGATCCAGAAATTTTTCCGGGAAGGCCCCCTCGACCCGCAGGAGCGGCAGGAAGCGCTGCAGTTCCTGCGGGGTTTTCCCACGCTGCAGACCGAAATCGCCGGCATGATGGTGGTGAGCTCGAGGGGAGATTATCTCAGCAATGACATGTACGCCCGGGAGCCGGGGGATCTGACGCTGGAACGGTGGTATCAGGAGGCGGTGGCGGCCAAGGGCATTTTTCGCGTCATCGGCAGTCCGGAGCGGCGCAACGTCACCACGCACGTCAGCTACAAGGAAAGCGAAGTCGTGTCCGTCGTGCGGGCTGTCCTCGATCCGGAGACGCAGAAGGTGCTCGGCGTCATCCTCATCGACCTGAAGCTCAGGGTGGTCATGGAAACGGTGCGCAACGTCCACCTGGGCAAAACCGGCCTGCTCATGGTGCTGGGGCAGGAAGGCGAACCGGTCTACGTGCCTCCGCGGCTCGGTTTTACGACGATTCCCATGACCTGGTTCGGCGGCAAAACGGCGGGCCAGTTCGTGCGGGAGGTCGACGACCGCAGGCTGCAGTTCATTTTCCGCAAATCCTCCTTTACGAACTGGACCACCGTCGGCGTGTTTTCCACCGCGGAAGAAGCGCCCGAGATGCGGCAAATCCGGCTGTACATCGGCTCCTTCGTGTTCATGGTCGTCCTCCTGGGCATTACCGCGTCGATCGTGCTGGCCCATTCCATCTCCCGGCCGATTTACAGGCTGATGCGGTTCATGCAGCGGGCCGAGTCCGGGGACCTGTCGACGCGCCAGTGGAACGGCGACATGGACGAAATCGGCATGCTCGGGCGGAGCTACAACAGCATGCTGGCGAAGATCAACGACCTGATCCAGCTGACGGAGAAACAGGAGCGGCAAAAACGGGAAGCGGAACTGCGCACGCTGCAGGCCCAGATCAAACCCCACTTCCTGTACAACACCCTGGACACGATCAGCTGGATGGCCCGCAAGCGCGGAGCGGAGGACGTGTCGGAAATGGTCGAGGCGCTGTCGCGGCTGTTCCGGATCGGCCTGAGCAAAGGCAACGAGTTCATCCCGCTGGCGGAAGAGTTCGATCACGTGCGGTACTACCTGCAAATCCAGAAGCAGCGGTATCAAAACAAATTGCAGTATGAGCTGGATCTGGATCCGGCCATCGCCCATCTGCCGGTGCTGAAGGTCATTTTGCAGCCGATCGTGGAAAACGCCATCTATCACGGGATCAAGGAACGGCGCGGTCCCGGCGTCATCGTCGTGCGGGGCGAGCGGGAAGGCGACCGGATCCGCCTGACGGTGGAAGACGACGGCGTGGGCATGGACGGGGAAAAGCTGAACCGGCTGCGGAGACGGCTGGAGCGGGCGTCGGCGGTGCGTCCGGGGGATTCGCCGGCGGCTGCGGGGTCCGGTGCGGCGGCGGCCGGGCCCGGTGCGGCAACCGCCGGTGCCGCCGATATATCCGGTGCCACCGGCATCGCCGCCGGCGTCCCCGCTGCCGGCGACGCGGCGACCGGCCGCTTCCCCGCCGTCGGGGACGCAGACGCCCGTTCCGGCTACGGTCTGGTCAACGTGCTGGCCCGCCTGAAACTCACCTACGGGCCGGACAAATGCGACGTCACGGTGGACAGCGAGCCCGGGCGGGGCACGACGGTGACCCTCACCTATCCGGTTCCGGAGGAGGAATGAGCCGTGTGGAACGTGATCATCGCCGACGATGAACCGCTGATTCGCGAGGGAATAAGGGAATCGGTCGATTGGGAAGCGCTGGGCATGCGGGTCGCCGCGGAAGCGGAAGACGGAGAGGAGGCGCTGGAGAAGGCCCTCGCCTGCCGGGCGGACATCGCCCTGGTCGACCTCAACATGCCCATCATGGACGGCATCACCCTGATCGGCGAGCTGCGCAACCGGTTGCCGTCCTGCCGCATCGTCATCGTCACCGGCCATGACGAATTCGCCTACGCGCAGCAGGCGATCCGCCACGGCGTGGACGAATATCTGCTCAAACCGGCCAATCCGAAGGACCTGACGGCGGTGCTCGCCCGGATCGGAGAACAATTGGAGAAGGCGCGGGAACAGGAAAAACATCTGGAAATGGCCTCCCGCCAGATCCGCAAGAACATCCCGCTCCTGCGCGAGCGGTTCTGCAACGAATGGATCGGCGAATCGCTCACCCGGCAGGAAGTGCTGGAGCAGCTGCGTTTTCTCGAGCTGCCCGACCGGGCGCCTTCCCTGTTCGGCATTGTGCGCTGGCCGGAGGCGGAAGGCAGTACCGCGGCCGTCGTGGTCCGCCCCGAGCGGGAGCGTCAGCTCATGCTGTTCGCCATCGAAAACATCATGGACGAACTGCTTTCGCCCTGGCCGCATGCCCGCTTCCGCGATCCGCACGGTTTCCTGTGCGCCGTCGTGTGGGACGCGGCGGACGCGGACCCGTTCGGCGCCGTCGAGCGCGCCGTGGCGCGGTATCTCAAGCTGTTCGTCGTGACCCACGCCGAGCCGGTGACCGGCGGCGTCGAAGCCTTGCCGGCCGTGTACCGCAAGGCGCGCGGCATCATTTACCGGGAGACCGCCATTTCGCCCGTCGTCCGCCGGGCGCGGATGTACATGCGCGACCACCATCAAGACCCGGACCTGTCGCTGGAGTCCACGGCCCGCGCCGTCGGCGTGTCGCCGGTGTACCTGAGCCGCCTGTTCCGGCAGGAGCTGGGCACCACTTTCGTGTCCCTGCTCACGCAGATCCGCATTTCGCGGGCGACGCGTCTTTTGCTCACCACAGACATGAGCATCGCCGAGATCGCCGAAGCGGTCGGCTACGAATCGCAGCACTATTTCAGCACCGCCTTCAAGAAGGCGGTCGGCGTGTCGCCCATCCGCTACCGCAAGGGCGATGCCGTGGACGACGAAGGGAGCGGGTGAAACGCCCGCTCTCCTTGAACGGATCGTCGCCGGTATTCGCGGCGGTACCGGCATCGGTTTCCCTCGCCGAACCGGCGGCGTTGCATCCGCGCGACCGGTGCGGCGGAGCCATGGCCGGAATTGCTTGCCGGTTTATGACGGCCATTTCTGATTTATCATGTCTTCTGAAACATGATATTCTAACATATGGTTCCTAAACTCCTGAACGTCCTTGAAAGTTATGCCGCAGCTGCATTGAGCAGAAAACTCGGCGTTTCCGCCGGCGATCGTCTCCAGAATCTTTTCGTCCAACGTGTCGTTCGGCCCCTTCGCATGTCCCTTGTTTTTTTCCTCCATGGATGGCACCCTCCCGATCATCCTTTTAGTTCGTCCGCAGGTTTTCCCTCGTTGCTGTTTATAAAATAGCAGAAAAAATTAAAAAGTAGTTAAAGGGTTTCTAAAAATTTCATTAAGGTTTCCGCCGGTTCGTTCGCCCGACATGGAGTTGTGGCCTTTTGGCGTCCGCTCCGGACAGCCGCGAGCGGTTTTGCAATCATTCGCCGGGAAATGCTGAGCAGCTGTGTTTTTTTGAGCTGTCCGACCGGGCGCATTCCCTGTTCGGCATCTGTCGCTGGCCAAGACGACGAGGGAGGCTGGGCGGGGCAGTCATGGCCTCGGGTGTACCTTCCATTGCAATGGAAATGACGGAAAAAACCTCAACATACGTTCCTCTGCGCCGGACTCGTTCCGCACCGAACGTTTTTGTCGGAAAACCGACCACGTTCCTCCGCACAACGCCCGCGCCGGAGCCTTATTGTCGGAAAACCGACTACGTTTGCCCCGGCGGTTAAATACGGTCTCCCAAATGGTGAGCAATTGACATGGCTCCATGTCCTTCAATCAGCACCACCTTCAAGAAGGCGGTCGGCGTGTCGCCCATTCGCTACCGCAAGGGCGACGCCGTGAACAACGAAGGGAGCGGTGAATCGCCCGCTCCCCTCGGATGGATCGTTGCCGGTTTATTTCATTCTTTTGATAATTTCCTGAACTTCCGAAGCATGATCATAAATATGCTTCTTATACTCCTCCAAGGTGTGGAAGATTTTGCCGCAGCATCGATAAACGGTACCGGAGTCTCCTCCGGCGACCGCCTCCAAAGCATTATCGCTCAACGTTTCGTCTTGATGCCTTGCATGTTCCGCTTGTTTTTCCTCCATGGATGGCGTCCTCCCGATCATCTTGTTTTCCGCCGGCTGGCTTTCCCCGCTGCTGTTTTCAACATATCAGAAAAGATTAAAGAAAAGATAAAGTGTTGCTAAAAATATCATTAAATTAAACGCTATATTTTACCTTTTTAGGGCAACATCGGCGAGAAAACCTGGGTTTCGAACAGAAATCATGACGAGCAGAAAAGGTCAACCCCCCGCCACGGGCCGCCGGAAGAAAAGCTAAATTTTTGAAAAAAGTTGTTCGGTTCGTGGAAAGACGTCCCGTGCGCTCCGGTGCTAACTTGTAGGCAGATAAGACCGACACCGAAACGAAAGGGAGTGTGCAAGGGATGAGAAAGAAAGCGGCTTTGGTTCTCGCGTTCGCCCTCGCGCTGTCCATGGTGCTGGCGGCGTGCAGCGGAGGCGGCTCCGGAAGCTCCGGCGGAAGCGGCGGAGGCGGCTCCGGCGGCGGAAACAAAGGGCTGATCGGCATCGCGATGCCCACGAAGTCTTCCGAACGCTGGGTGAGCGACGGCTCCAACATGGTCAAGGAGTTCGAGGCGCTCGGCTACAAAACGGACCTCCAGTACGGGGAAGACATCATCGAAAACCAGGTGTCGCAAATCGAAAACATGATCACGAAAGGCGCCAAGCTCCTCGTGATCGCTTCCATCGACGGCGAATCGCTGACCGACGTGCTGCAAAAGGCGGCCGACGCGGGTATCCCGGTCATCGCCTACGACCGTCTGATCCGCAAATCGGAACACGTGGACTACTACGCCACCTTCGACAACTTCAAGGTCGGCGTGCTGCAGGGCAGCTATATCGAAGAAAAGCTCGGCCTGAAAGAAGGCAAGGGGCCCTTCAACATCGAACTGTTCGCCGGTTCTCCGGACGACAACAACGCCTACTTCTTCTTCAACGGCGCCATGAGCGTCCTCCAGCCGTACATCGACAACGGGCAGCTGGTGGTCCGCTCCGGCCAGACGGATTTCGACCAAATCGCCACGCTGCGCTGGGACGGCGGCGTCGCCCAGTCCCGCATGGACAACCTGCTGTCGGCCCACTACACGACGGAAAACGTGCACGCGGTGCTGTCTCCGTATGACGGCATTTCCATCGGCGTGCTGTCCTCCCTCAAGAGCGTCGGCTACGGCACCCCTGACAAGCCGCTGCCGGTCATCACCGGGCAGGACGCGGAAGTCGCGTCCGTCAAGTCGATCATCGCCGGCGAGCAGACGCAAACCGTGTTCAAGGACACCCGCGAGCTGGCCAAGGTGGCGGTGCGGATGGCGGACGCCATCCTGAACGGCCGGGAGCCGGAAGTGAACGACACCACCACCTACGACAACGGCGTCAAGGTCGTGCCGTCCTACCTGCTTGAACCGATCTCCGTGGACATCACCAACTACAAGGAAGTCCTGATCGGTTCCGGCTACTACACCGAAGACCAGCTGAAATAAGCAGCGGAGATGCGGCGCCGCGCGCGCCGTGTCCGATACGGCCCGCGCGACGGCCCGCGCGCAGCGTTCGCCCGACGCGGACGGCCGGCCAGGGCAAGGCCGGCTGTCCGCCGACGTCGGGCTTGAACGCGTTTCAAAGCGGTTTCATGGGACGACCAACGGCAAACGGCATATGCGGGTTCACCCGGCGAGGGAGGGGCGCAGGTGGCGGAATACATTTTGGAAATGCGCAACATCACCAAGCGGTTTCCCGGCGTCACGGCGCTGGACAACGTCAACCTGAAGGTGCGGGAAGGCGAAATCCACGCCCTCTGCGGCGAGAACGGCGCCGGGAAATCCACGCTCATGAAGGTGCTGAGCGGCGTCTACCCCCACGGCACCTATGAGGGCGAAATCCTGTTCAGGGGAAAAGTGTGCGAGTTCAGGGACATCAAGCAGAGCGAGCAGCTGGGCATCGTCATCATCCACCAGGAACTCGATCTCATCCCCTGGCTGTCCATAGCGGAAAACATTTTTCTCGGCAACGAACGCAAGCGGGGCTTCATCGTCGACTGGAACGAGACGATCATCCGCACCCGAGAGCTGCTTGAACTTGTGGGGCTGAACGAAAATCCGGGCACGCTGGTGACCCATCTCGGCGTCGGCAAGCAGCAGCTGGTGGAGATCGCCAAGGCGCTGTCCAAGGAAGTGAAGCTCCTCATCCTCGACGAGCCGACCGCCGCGCTCAACGAGGAAGACAGCGAAAATCTGCTGCGCCTCATCAAACAGTTCAAGGAGCGGGGCATCGCCTCCATCATCATTTCCCACAAGCTGAACGAGATCATGAAGGTGGCGGACAGCATCACCATCCTGCGCGACGGCAAGACCATCGAGACGCTGGACATGGAAAAGGACGAGGTGACGGAAGACCGCATCATCCGGGGGATGGTGGGGCGGGATCTCACCCAGCGTTTTCCCGACCGTGAGCCCAATATCGGCGATGTCATTTTCGAGGTGAAAAACTGGACCGTCTACCACCCGCAGCATCCGGAACGGAAAGTGATCGACAACGTGTCGCTTACGTTAAGGCGCGGGGAGATCGTCGGCATCGCCGGGCTCATCGGCGCGGGGCGGACGGAACTGGCGATGAGCATTTTCGGGCGCTCCTACGGCCGGGGCATCACCGGGCAGCTGTTCAAGGACGGGAACGAGATCCGCATCCGCTCCGTCAGCGACGCCATCCGCCACGGCATCGCCTACGTCACCGAAGACCGGAAACAGTACGGCCTCATCCTGATCGACAGCGTCAAGCGGAATTTGAGCCTCGCGAATCTGAGGAGCCTGTCCCGCCGCGCGGTGGTCAACGAAAACGAGGAAGTCGTCGTGGCCGAAACGTTCCGCCGCCGGCTGGGCATCAAGACGCCGACCGTCCAGCAGCTGACGGGGAACCTAAGCGGCGGCAACCAGCAGAAAGTGGTGCTCGGCAAGTGGATTTTCGCGGGGCCGGAAATTCTGATTCTGGATGAGCCGACCCGCGGCATCGACGTGGGCGCCAAGTACGAGATTTACACGATCATCAACCAGCTGGCGGCGGAAGGCAAGGCTGTGCTGTTCATTTCTTCGGAACTGCCGGAAATCCTCGGCATGTGCGACCGCATTTACGTCATGTGCGAAGGGCGCATCACCGGAGAAGTGCCGCGTTCGGAGGCCACCCAGGAGAAACTGATGCGCCTGATGACCACCGGGTCGGGCGTAAGTTCCAGTCGGGAGGGATGAGAGGTGGAGATGGTCAAGACGCTCTTTCGCAACAATATCCGGCAGTACGGCATGATTCTCGCGCTGCTGGCCATCATCGTGTTTTTCGAGCTGGTGACCGGCGGCATCCTGCTGAAGCCCCTGAACGTCACCAACCTGATCCAGCAAAACAGCTACATTCTCATTCTCGCCATCGGCATGGTGATCGTCATCATCTGCGGGCACATCGACCTGTCCGTCGGATCGGTGGCCGCCTTCGTCGGAGCCGTCGCCGCGGTCATGATGGTGCAATACAACGTGCCGTTCTGGCTGGCCATCGCGCTGTGCCTGCTGATCGGCGCGTTGGTGGGGGCCTGGCAGGGATTCTGGGTGGCCTATGTCCGGATTCCCTCGTTCATCGTGACGCTGGCGGGGATGCTCTTGTTCCGCGGCCTTACGATGATCGTGCTCAACGGCCAGTCGATCGCGCCGTTTCCGAGAGAGTTTCAATATATGAGCACGGGGTTCTTTCGCGATGTGTTCGGCGGGTCGGGGCTGCACCTTTTGTCGGTCGTCATCGGGCTTGTGCTTACGGCGCTCGTCGTGGTCATGGACATCCGCAGCCGGCGCACGCAGCAAAAGTATGGGTTCGATGTGCTGCCGATGCCCTGGTTCGTGCTGAAACTCATCTTCATCGCGGCCGTGATCAACCTGTTTGTGTACCTGCTGGCGCAATACAAGGGTATTCCGTTCATTCTCGTGCTGCTGTTTGCCCTGGTGGCCGTCTATACGTTCGTGATGAACCGGACGGTGTTTGGCCGGCACGTGTATGCCATCGGCGGCAACGAGAAGGCGGCCGGCCTGTCCGGGGTGCGGACGAAGCGCGTGACGTTCTGGGTGTTCGTCAACATGGGCGTGCTCGCCGCCCTGTCCGGCCTGGTCTACGCGGCGCGCCTTAACGCCGGAACGCCCAAGGCCGGCGTCAACTTCGAGCTGGACGCCATCGCCGCCAGCTTTATCGGCGGGGCTTCCATGTCCGGCGGCATCGGCACGGTGATCGGCGCCATCGTGGGCGGCCTGTTCATGGGTGTGATGAACAACGGCATGTCGCTGCTCGGCATCGGCGTCGACTGGCAGCAGGGCATCAAGGGAATCGTGCTGCTCCTGGCGGTCGCTTTTGATATCTACAACAAAAACAAATCTTCCTGAATATCCGGTCGCAACACGTGCAACGGGCCGTCCCCGAGGGGGCGGCCTTTTCGTTTGGCCATCGCCGTGCCTCCGAATATCAAGAGAATTTTAGCGAAATATCAAGAAAATTTAAGCGAATTTGAACGGAAATTTGATCGTGTCCAATTAACATAATTACGGGTTCAGCACGGCCAGCCGGGCCGCAGCCGCGGCGGCGCTGCCCGGAACGCTTGACGCGCGCAACGGGACCAGCCAATGTGTGAATCCCAAAAGTACCGTTTGGAGGTTTGCGAGGATGTCTTTATCGCGATCATTCCCCCTCCCGACCGTCCCACAGTGGAAATGGATCATCGCCGCGTCGGCGGTGTTTGCCCTGTTCCTGTGCGCCGACCGGGCGGAGGCGCTCCGGTGGGGGGATTTCGAGTACGAGATAACGAACGAAGACGAAGTGGTCATCACAGGTTATACGGGAGACGATGACGAAGTCGACATCCCCGCCACAATCGACGGGCGTCCAGTGACCAAAATTGGGGAAGAGGCCTTCATGGACCAGTTTGGCATTAACAGTGTCACGATTCCCCCCGGCGTGACCGAAATTGGCGACCGGGCATTCAACTGGGCGTATTTCCTCCAAAAAGTCACGATTCCGAACAGCGTCATCCGCATCGGTGAGGCGGCTTTTGAATACACCCAGTTATGGAGCGTGACGATACCGGAAAGCGTGACCGAAATAGGGCCGTACGCTTTTGCCAACATTGACCTGCTGGAAGACGTGACCCTGCCCGGCAGCCTTGCCGAAATTCCGGATTACGCGTTCTACTATTGTGTCGGGCTGGAGAGTGTGGTCATCCCGGAAGGCGTGGTCCGGATCGGGGATTCCGCGTTTTCCTTCGGCCGGCTTCAAAGCGTTACTCTGCCCGGCACGCTGAAAGAAATCGGACCGGACGCTTTTTCCTTCAATGAACTTGAAGAATTGACGATCCCGGACGGAGTAGAAATAATTGGAGATAACGCTTTTGACTCCAATTCCATCAAAAGCGTCACGATTCCGGAAAGCGTGATCAAAATCGGATCGGGCGCGTTTGGCTACAATGAAATCTCCAGCGTCACCCTGCCGAGCGGCTTGACGGAAATCGCGTCTTACGCCTTTGCAAGCAATTCGCTGAAGAACGTGGAGATCCCCGCGGGCGTGACGAAGATCGGAGATTCCGCTTTTCAACACAATGATCTCCAGAGCGTGACGCTGCCGGACGGGCTGGTCGAAATCGGCGAGTGGGCCTTTGCGCTCAACGAGCTTACCGGCATTGTGATCCCCGACAGTGTGACGAAGATTGGAGCAGATGCGTTTTACGATAACGATCTTGAAAATGTGAGATTGCCGGAAGGGCTGACGGAAAATCGAAAACGGCGTTTTCGAGAATAACCGGCTGACCAGCGTGACGATCCCGGCGGGCGTGACGCGAATCGGAGAAGACGCATTTTACGGCAATCAACTTAAAAGCGTGACGCTGCCGGACGGATTGGTCAATATCGACGAGGGGGCGTTTGGGAATAATAAACTGACCTTCGTCCTCATTCCGGAAAGCGTGGAAGTGATCGGAAAAGGGGCTTTTGATGACAACGCGCTGGCGTTTGTGGTGATTGAAAACGCGGAGATCCGTTTCCCGGGTTATAAATCCGGTGAATTTTTTGATGGCAGCAACCCGGTCATCATCGGTCATCCCGGTTCCGAGGCGGAAGCGCTTGCTGATGCGAAAGGTTACCCCTTCTTGGACATTGGTACCATCAGCATCCGCCCCAACGGCGGAATTTTGTCCGCCATTCAACCCGATGTGGACCTTAAGTCTGCGGACCCGGGCGAGATTACCCATTATCGGTGGAGTGATGACCCGGACGTGCCGGACCTGGATCCGGCGTCGTCCGTCTGGGAGCCGTTCGACGGGACGGTTTCCGTGCCCGACGAAACGGGAGCGTATTACCTGTTCGTCCGGGCGGAAGTTCCGTCAGGTCCGGATCTCCCGGGCGGTGTCACCTGGATGCGCCGTTCGAAAATCTATTTTGTCGATTTCGTCAAACCGGTCATCACGTTGCTCGGTCCTTCGGCCATGCAGTTGCAGGTGGGTGACGTCTTTGACGATCCCGGTTATACGGCCACGGACAACGTGGACGGCGACATCACGGACAAGGTCGTGAAGTCCGGCGATGCGGTGGACACGAGCAGGGCGGGAACATATACGATTTTGTACGACGTGACCGATTCGGCGGGCAACGCCGCGGAGCAGAAACAGCGGGTCGTGGAGGTGCATGAGGAGGTCACTCCGCCGCCCCCTCCGCCACCTGAGCCTCCAGCACCTCCGGCGCCACCTGCGCCTCCTGCGCCGACTCCCCCGCCGGCCGCTCCACCGGTTGACGGCGGCAAGGCAAGCGGCGGCGACGAGGCCGCAGAGGATGGCGCCGGGGAGGCCGGTGACGGCGAGTGGACCGTGGAAGCGGGCAAGGAATTCATCCTGAAATGGAAGGACACGCTGATTGTCCAGGTGCCGGAAGGCGCGATCGGCGAAACCGTGGTGATCACCGTCTCCGAAGTGACGGATGTGGAAAAACTGGTCGCCGCGCTCGGGGACAACCAGACCCTGGTCAGCGCCGTGCTGGAAATTTTGAAGGATAAGCCCGGCGTGTTCAACAAACCGGTCACCGTCGCCATCCGCTTCGATCCGTCCAGGGCGGGCGAAAACCAGACTGTTTCCGTCTTCTATTACGATGAAGAGCGGAAGGTATGGGTGGACCTCGGCGGGACGGTGGAAGGCGAGTGGGTGGCCGCGACTGTGGACCACTTCACGAAGTTCGCCGTCATCGCAGTGGACGTGCCGGGATCGGCGGCGGTCTTCACCGACATCGCCGGACACTGGGGCGAAAGCGCCATTCGTGAAGCGGCGCGGAAGAAGTTGATTACCGGCTATCCGGACGGCTCGTTCCGGCCGGACCGGGAGGTTACGCGGGCGGAGTTCCTGGTGATGCTGGCCCGTGCCCTGGGCTGGGACGACGCCGGGACGCCGGCGGATCTGCCGTTTGTCGATGCCGACCGGATCGGACCGTGGGCGGCGGGCGCCGCGGCCGCGGCGGTGGAGAAGGGGATTGTCGGCGGCTATCCCGACGGCAGCTTCCGGCCGGATGAACCCGTCACCCGTGCGGAAATGGCGGTGATGATCGCCAGGGTGCCGGGACTTGCGGACATGGCCGGCCCCCCTGGCGCTTCGGCCGATTTCGCCGACGACGCCGATATCCCGGCCTGGGCGAAGGCGGCTGTGGAAGCCTTGCGTCAGCTCGGCATTCTTCAAGGCCGCGCGGACGGCCGCTTCGCGCCCGATGCCTCCCTCACGCGGGCGGAAGCCGCGGCCGTGCTGCTCCGGTGGCTGGAGAGTCGCGGCTGATCAATCGAACAAACCAACGGGCCGCCCAATACGGGCGGCTCCTTCGTATTTTGGAGATCAACCGGATTCCCGGTTGGCTTTTCCCGTTTGATCCTTTAAATGCATAAAAAAAATTCAATCACAGTAAGTATTGATAGATTGCCGTATTTGAAATATTCGATGATGCGTCGAAGATTGCTCCGGTATTCCGGAGGCCGTCGGAGGTCTCACAATGAGGATTTATGTAAGGTCTTTCACCGTTCCGTCATGGAAATGGATGGTTGCCGCGCTCTCGCGTGCGGCCTTCTTCCTGTGCGCCGGCAAGGCGGAGGCGGAGGCGATCATCGAAGGGGACTGGGAGTATGAGCCGCTGAACGATAACGAAGCGGTCATTACGAAGTACAACGGCGGCGGCGGGCATGTGGATATTCCGAAATTCCGGACTTCGCTTTTCGCAGTAATGCCAGTCTCCAGTCGGTCGTCATTCCCGAAGGCGTCACCCGAATCGGAGAAAACGCATTTTGTGGCAGCCTCAATTTGAAGAGCGTAACGTTTCCGGGCACGCTGAAAGAGATCGGAGATCATGCGTTCGAAAAAACGGGAATCTCAATGAAGCGGCCATTCCGGAAGGCGTGGAGAAAATCGGAGAAAGCGGCGTTTGCCGCCAATTACATCGCTGAATTGGAACTGCCGAAAAGCCTGGCGGTAATTGCGGAGTCCTCGAGATGCGCAGCTGAATCTTTGGCAGTTGTTCCAGGGAGGTTTCATCCGGATGGGCAGTCATCCTTATCCTGCAAGAATTGGCACCGGCGAAAACGGAGCTTCCGAGGTTGCTTTTGCCGATATGCCGGGTGACGAGTCGATGACGAAAAAGGTCGCGGATGCGTTGGCGCTTCATCTTTACCGCCTCATCCAAACGCACGGCACAACGGCGATCCGATATCCGAACCGGCGCATCCGGGCGGGACACCTCTTTCGGAGAATACGGCTCAAGGAGAATCCGCCGCCCGGGTACCGGCGCACACCGGGCCGATTCGCGGCGAACCGGCAGCGTGGAGACGACGGGAAGGGCAAGTGAACCGCCCTTCCCCTCACCGGCTTGATTCCGGACCGGATTCGGATCGGCCCGTTTCATCGTCCGAAGCGGTCTGTCCGACCGGTAGAATGACGCGGAACACGTTGCTGACGTAAGGCTTTGAGGAAACCTCTATGACGCCTCCGTGCCGTCGGACGACGGCGTCCGCCAGCGTGAGTCCCACTCCGAGACCGTCGCTGGGCCGGCCGCGGTCGGCCCGGAAGAACGGTTCGAAAATGCGTTCCATGTCGTGCGGCGGGATTCCTTTTCCCCGGTCTTCGACCTCGATCAGGGCTTTGTCGCCTGCCGGGATCAGCCGGACCCCCAGATATTTTCCGTCGCTTCCGTGCAAAATCGCGTTGTCGATCAGATTGCGGATGGCTTGCGACAGTCCGTCAGGGTCGAAGGCGGCCGGAAAAGGCTTCGCCGGCAGATCCAGGTGCCATTCCATGTCCTTGTCCTGCAGGATCAGCACATAATCGGCCATGATGGTTTGCAGAAGGGAATCGAGATAGCCCTGCCGCTTGCGGAAAGCTTTCGACGGATCTTCCAGCTGGGCCAGGCTGAACAGCTTGCGCAACAGATCGTCCATGTAATCCGTCTTCTGCAGGATGATCGTCGCATGACGGATGAAGGCGTCCCGGTCGTGGACCGGGCCGCGCAGGAGCGTTTCCGCATAGCCCCGGATGATGGACGACGGGGTTCTCAGGTCGTGGGAAAGCTGGGACACCAGTTTCGAGCGAGCTTTCTCGATTTGCCGGATGCGGCGGTACTGGTCGTGGAGCTTGAGGGTCATTTCGTTGAACAGCTTCGTCAGTTCGCTGATTTCGTCTTTGCTTTTGTCGACGAGAAGTACGGGGTCCCCGGACAGGTCGACACGTTGCATCGCCCGATTGAGCCGTTTCAGCCTGCGCGTCGTCCACCAGATGAACAGGAAGGCGGTCAGCGCGGGAAGGACGATGATCAGGAAAAGCGGTCCCAAAAAGAAGGGATAGACGGCCCAATTGCCGATGTACAAGAAAAATTGCACGGGCTGCCACATGTCGCCCCTGACGTCGAACACGACGAAGCGCGTTTCGCCGTTTGCGTCGATTTTGTAGATCAACGACGCATCCTGGCGAAAAAACACCCGCTGAAACGGATTGGCAAACCGCTCCAGCGCCTCCTGCGGCGAGCCGGGTGCGGTGCGCCCGGCGTAGGAGTACAGCAGCGTTCCGTCCCGGTCGAACAGCTCGATCCCGATGCCGTCATGTTCCCGGATAAAAGCTTCAATTTCCCTCGCGATGGCCTCCCTGTCGCCCGCGTGCACGCCGGCGAGGCGTTCCGCCAGTTCTCCGCCCATTTCCTGGAGGACCAATTGGTTGTATCCGGGCAGAATCCACAGGGAAGCTTCACGAAACAAAATCCAGATAATCCCGATGGTCACGATCAGGGTGGCGGTCATCAGCATGAAAACTTTCGCTTTCAGTTTCAACTTCATTCCGCGCCACCCGTGAGCATGTAGCCCACTCCCCAGACCGTCCGGATATAAATGGGTTCCCGAGGGTCGTCTTCGATTTTTTTCCGGAGCATATTGATATAGACGCCCACGGAATTATCGTCCACATTCTCATGGCCCCAGGCTTCCTGGAACAAACGAGCCTTGGAAACCGGCTGATTCGGGCGTTTGATGAGCTCGAGCATGATTTTTGTCTCCAGGACGGACAGCGGGATGGGTCGGTTGTCTTTGAACAGCACCTGCCCGGCCGGGTTCAGGGACAGTCTGCCGAATTTGTAGACCATCGACTGTTCGACGGACAGCGATCCGGAGGCCCGCCGCAGATGAGCCTGCACGCGGGCCACAAGTTCCGCGGGACTGAACGGTTTGGTCACGTAATCGTCCGCACCGAGGCCGAGGCCGTAGACTTTGCTTTCCAGTTCATGCTTGGCGCTGAGCAGGATAACCGGCATTTTCATCTCCGCCCGCCGGATTTCCTTGAGCACCTCGAAACCGTTCATTTCGTCCATCAGAATGTCCAGGATGACCAGGTCGAAAGGGTGTTGATGAAGCAGTTTCAAGGCTTCCCTTCCGGAGGCGGCCTTGGACACGCGCATGCCGTATTCCGCCAGGTGCAATTCCAACAGGTCCAGCAGTTCCCGTTCGTTGTCCACCACGAGAATTTGGGTCATGTCGCATATCACCGGATTAATCCATTTCTTCAAAACTCGTATCCAGTATATCATAACTTCCCGGTTTTCCCCTTCCATCAATTCCCTAATGAAAAACGGCCGCGCCATGAATTACGATGTGAGTGGAAATTGGAAAGGGAGGGAACCGCCATGAATGTCCTGAAAAACACCATATCGTCCGTGCTGGTCTTGCTGGTCGCGTTTACGGCATGGGTCGTTCCGGCTCCCCCGGCGGATGCGGCCGCGGCGGAAGCCAAGGTCATCTACGGCGTCAACTTCCGGGCCGGGCCCAGCACCTCCGCCAACATCTACCGAATGCTGAAAAAAGGCGAAACGGTGCAGGTTCTGGAGCAGGTCAACGCATACTGGCTCAAGGTCGCCGACCAAAACGGAAAAGTCGGATACATATCATCGAGTTCCAAATACACTACATACCAGAGCGGCGCCGGAAGCGGAAGCTCGGGAAGCGGAAGCGGAAGCCGGGAAGCCGGTTCGACGGCCGACAAAATCATCGCCACCGCGAAAAGTCTCATGGGCAAAGTCACTTACCAATACGGCGTGCGCAACACGAGCAAGCTCATTTTCGACTGTTCGTCCTTTGTGGAATATGTGTTCGAGCAAAACGGCGTCCCGCTCCCGTGGGGCACAAGGTATCTGAAAAACGAAGGGAAGGCCGTTTCCTACGGCAATCTGCAAAAAGGCGATCTCGTGCTGTTCGCCACCGGCTCTTCCGGCATCAACCATGTGGGCATCTACATAGGCAACGGAGAATTCATTCATAATACGCCTTCGAAGAACGGCCTCACCATCAACAACCTGAATACCGGCTACTGGAAGGACAAGTTCGTCACCGCCCGCCGGGTGCTGTGACGCCGGGTTCCCGCCCCGGGACGGTCCGGGTTGCGGAGATCACGCCTAAAGGCGACGAGTCGATCCGCTCCCGTCATAAGGCTGTTTTCGCGACGCTCCCGCGCATGTGCCGTCCCGTTTTCACAGCGGGACTGCACGCGGGAGCTTGTCTTCTGTCCATCCCGCCGCAGGAGGCGGGTTTTCGTATCATCAGGTCAACCAGAATTTCGGGTTGGCCTTTTTTCGCGGCCGGGTTGCGATGGCGGAAGCCGGGAGGAACGAGGCCGGCTTTGGGGCAAAAACTCCATAAAAAAACGCTTCTCCCGCTACCTCCAATGACCATGTTTGAGCCGGTTGAGGCGTGACCTCGTATCACACGCGAAGCTGCGGGATTGGAGCCATGGTGGGAGTGCCGGCAACCGAGTCTTGATAAAGTATTGGCTGATTTCGTTTTTCCCGATTTATCGCAAATCGAGATGATTTTGTTCGCACTAATGTTATATAAAAAATTAAATTTTTATTTAATTGTATTGCAAACAAAATAAATGTTATATATAATAATCACCGCATACGGAAATTATAAAACAATTTTTGTACAACAGTCGTTGACGGGGAGGGAGATGCATGGGCAACATCGCGCGGGGAACCGGAGAAGATCTGGAGCGAATGCGTCTGGCGCCGGAACGCGGCGGCTTTGCCGGGCGGGATGCCGTATTCCAGGACGGGCTGATTCACCCCGAATATGATCTGTATCCGTTGGCTCCCTTCCATATGGTTTTGTACTACTCGATGTTTACGGATATCGAAGTGGAATGAACCGGCTCGCAGTTCCCGTCGGCGGCCGGTCCGGACCACCCATGTCCGAATGTTCCACACCCGACAACCCTCGTGAAACGGCATGCGGGCAGGCATGCTGTTTTTTATTGGCGAAATGTAGGTTATAATTGGTGGCAACAAGGAAAAATCGTTCGGGTGAGGGTTTCCATGGCCATGGAGTGGGACGGTGCGGATTACAAGACCAAATACGAGCAGGTCGCCCAGTACATCCGTTCGCTTGGCGTCGGCACGAAGATTTCGGTGCGTGAAATCGCCAGAGATTTCAACATCAGCGAAGGCACCGCCTACCGTGCCATCAAGGAAGCGGAGAACCAGGGACTGGTCAGCACAAGAAGGCGGATCGGCACCATTCGCGTCGAAAAGAAGGAAGTCCGCCAGTTCGACAAGCTGACCTTCTCCGAAATCGCGGACATCGTCGAGGGATCGGTGCTCGCCGGAGCGCAAGGTCTGGAGAAGACCTTGAACAAGTTCGTCATCGGGGCCATGCAACTGGAGGACATGATGAAGTACGTCGAGCCCGGGTGCCTCCTGATCGTCGGCAACCGCGTGCAGGCGCACCTTGGCGCTGTCGGGCGGGGCGCCGGCATCCTCATCACCGGAGGCTTCGACACCACCCCGGAGGTAAAGGAGTTGGCGGACGAGCTGAAGCTGCCCGTCATCAGCAGCCCCTATGACACGTTTACCGTTGCCACATTGATCAACCGCGCCATCGAAGCCCGGCTGATCAAGAAAAAGATCATACTGGTCGGGGACATCCTCCGCCGAAACGTCGAAGTCTATTCGCTCAAGGAAACCAACACCATCAAGGACATGCTGAAGCTTATGGAACAGACCGGCCACACCCGGTATCCCGTGCTGGACGACAAGGGCAGGCCCGTCGGTGTCATTACCGCCAAGGACATTATCGGCGCCAAGACCGGCCAGTCCGTCGGCCAGTATATGACCCGCAATCCCATCGTCATCCGGCCCGATGTGTCGGTGTCTTCGGCGGGGCACAAGATGCTCTGGGAAGGCATCGAGCTGCTGCCGGTCGTGGATACGGACGGGAAGATGATTGGCATCATCAGCCGCAAAGACGTGCTGAAGGCGATGCAGGACATCCACCGGCAGCCGCAGATCGGCGAGACCTTCGAGGTGCAGATCTGGTCGGGATTCGAAGGGGTGCGGGACGAAAACGGAAGGCTGGTGTTCCGCGGCAGCGTGACGCCCCAGATGATGAACGACGAAGGCACGGCGTCGGAAGGCATCCTCGCCACGCTGATCAACCGCGCCGCCTCCCGGATGGTCCTGGAGCACAAAAAAGGCGACCTGATCGTTGACAGTTCCTCCCACTATTATCTGATCCCGCTGCAGATTGACGACGAGATTGAAATCGTGCCCAACGTCATCGAATTGAGCCGCCGTTTCTGCAAAATCGAGGTCAGCGTCATGTGCAAGGGCGCCTGCGCGGTCCGGTCGATGATCACCGCGCGCATCCTGTAACGGCGATCCGCCGCAAAGCGCCGCCGGCCGCGTCAAGCCGGCGAACCGCTCCGAACGGCAAACGGACATACATCCCGCCGCGTGACGCGGGGCTGTATGTCCGTCTTTTGATCGCAAAGGGTGCGGTATCGTTTAGCCGTTCCGTTTTTCGTCCGGATCACAGCGTCGTCGATTCGCCCGGCTTCAGCGCAATCCCCTGGATGCCGCGTTCGCCGAGCATCCGGACGAACCGGTCCGCGTCCTGCCGGATCGGCGGGAACGTGTTGTAATGGATGGGCACGACCCGTTTGGCCTTCAGCCATTCGGCCGCCGTCACCGCATCTTCCGGTCCCATCGTGAACAGGTCGCCGATTGGCAGAAACGCCAGGTCGATGCTGAATCTTTCCCCGAACATTTTCATGTCGGAGAACAGGCTGGTGTCCCCTGCGTGATAGAGCGTCAGGCCGTCCCAATGGATGAGGAACCCTGCCGGCATGCCGGCGTAGATGATGTTTTTCTGGTCTTCCACGATGATGCCCGAGCTGTGGAAAGCCTGTACCATCCGGACGTCGGCGAAGCCGACCGACGTTTTGCCCCCGATGTTCATGCCGCGAACGTCTTGGACGCCTTGCCACCCCATGTAGGTGGCGAGCTCGTGAGTCGCGACCAGGAGGGCGTTGTTCCGCTTGGCGATGCCGGCGGCGTCCGCGATGTGGTCCGAGTGGGCGTGCGTCAGGAGCACGACCTGCGCCTGGATGTTTTCCGGCTTGGCGACAGCCACCGGGTTGCCCGTCAGGTAAGGGTCGATGACGATCGAATTGCCGCCGCTCGTCAGTTGTACGCAGGAATGGCCGTGGTACTCGATTTTCACGTGCGATAACCTCCTTGTCATATGGGGATTCTTTATCATTATATCGCATTTGGAACCGCTTAATCGCGCATGGTAGATTGATAGAATGGAAAAAGCGCATGGGACGCGGCTGGATTTGCGGCTTGCTTATCGGAAGGAGAGGAGAAGGCATGTGGGTGGCCGTAATCGCATGGACGGGAATTGGCGCGCTCGCGGCGCTGGCAGGCCTGGTCTGGCTGGCGGCGGTCAAGGCGCAGACGCCGCGGCGCGTGCCCAATACGGAGCACCCGCCGGTGCCGTTCGAGGAAGTGGAGTGGAAAAGCGGCGGTTCCGTCATCCGGGGGTGGTGGATGCCGCAGGGAGCCGGTTCCGTCGCCGGTCCTGATCCCGCCGCCTTTGATGCGGACGTTTCCTCCCGCATGCCGGAAAACGTCCGCGTGCCGGAAAACGCCCGCCTAGGTTCGTCGGGGACTTACCCGTCTGCCTCCGGTGCGGAAGCCGCCCGTTCCGGTTTTTCCGATCCAATGGCGGTTCACCCGTCCGCCTCCGGCGCGGAAGCCGCCTGCTCTGGTTTTTCCGATCCAATGGCGGTTCACCCGTCCGCCTCCGGCGCGGAAGCCGCCCGCTCTGGTTTTTCCGATCCAATGGCGGTTCACCCGTCCGCCTCCGGCGCCAGTTCTCCCCGCCTTGGTTTTTCCGGTCCGACTTCGGCCCGACCGGCGGTGGTGGTGGCGCACGGCTGGGGTTCCAACCGTACACGGATGCTGCGATATGCGTTGCCGCTCCATGCCGCGGGTTACTCCGTTCTGGTTTACGATGCCCGCGGACACGGGGACAGCGGCGCGATCCGGGCGCCCAACGGCCTCCAGTTCCGCGACGACCTGATATCCGCCCTCGAGTGGCTGCGGCGGCAACCCGGAGTGGACGGCGGCAGGATCGGCGTGCTCGGTCATTCGTTGGGGGGCTACGCGGGCGTGCTGGCATTGGAAACGAACGCGCCCATCGCCGCCTTGGTCACCGACGCGATGCCGGTGCGCTTCGCGACCATGGTGGAGGCGGAGCTCAGACGCCGGCGGCTGCCGAAGCATCCGCTCCGGTGGCTGATCATGCGGATCTTCGCGCTGCGCAGCCGTATTCCGTGGAAGACGATCCTCCGCACCGATCCCGTGCGCGTGCTGGCCGAGAACCGCGCCGGCCGCCGGATTCCCACCTTGCACGTGCACTCTGTTCGGGACGACTTCATTCCGCATGCGGAACTCCGGCTCATTCTGGACAGCGTGCCGGATATCGCGCATCTTTTGGTGGACACGGAAGGACACAGCCGCTCCAACCAGGACCCCAGGTTCTGGCCGACGGTGCTGGCGTTTTTCCGGGAGCATCTGGGAGAAACGGGTGTACCGCCGGAGAAGCTGCAGGAGAAGATGCGGGAACGATCCGGGATTGGGGGCTAAATAGGTTTTTCCGTCTCTCGGTATCGCGGGAGCGCTCGCAACACAGCTGAGAGACGGTTTTTCCGTCTCTCGGTATCGCAGGAGCGCCCGTAACACAGCTGAGAGGCGGTTTTTCCGTCTCTCGGTATCGCGGGAGCGCCCGTAACACAGCTGAGAGGCGGTTTTTCCGTCTCTCGGTATCGCGGGAGCGCCCGTAACACAGCTGAGAGACGGTTTTTCCGTCTCTCGAAGTAACGGGAGCGCTCGGAACACAGCTGAGTTCGGAGTTGCGGAAACGGAGGTTTGCCGACAGTCTGGCGGCGCGTCATCCGCTTCTTGCGGAGACGCGCCGCTTTCTCTCTGCCGCGTTATCCTTCCCGTTTTTTCTCCTGTTGACGCGCCCGCGTCATCTGCTGCCACACCGTTCCGGCGGCTTCTTCGCCGCTGCGGATGCGCGCGATGGCCATTTCCGCCTGCAGGCGCACCTCGAATTCCGGCTCGTCCGCGGCGAGCTGTTCCAGGGCGGGGATGGCGGACTCGTCCCCGACCTCATACATGAAGCGGGCCGCCCGCCAGCGGACAAGCTTGTTCGGATCGGACAGCGCTTCGGTCATCGGTCCGATGGCGGCCGGGTCGCCCAGGTCGGACAGCGTGTCCCCGGCGGTCCGCCGCACGGCGGGAGACGGGTCGCGGAGGGCGGTGAACAGATGCGGCAGCGCCTCCGGCGAGCGAAGGTCGCCGAGCAGCACGACGGCCATGCGGCGCACCGACGCGTGGGGGTCGGTGACCGCTCTGGCAAGCAGCGGCAGATGCTCCGGCTCCGCCTTCAGCCTGGACAGCACGTTGTACCGCACCTGCCAGTCCGGCGATTCCATCGCCCGCTCCGCTTCCTCCAGCGTCGGCGGCGCCGGCGGTTCCGGCGGCGGCGGTACGGGACCGGCGGCCTTCGCCCGTTCCACCAGTTCGCGCAGCCGGCTTTCCGGATAGGAAGCGTCCAGCTCCTGGATCACTTCCCGCATAATTTCCTGCGGCTCGCCATAACGCACGCCGAGTTCTTCCAGTTTGCGCTCCCGGATCATCGTCGCGCCCGCCGCCTCGCGCACCGCATGCTCGAACCGATCCGGCATGGCCGAGCGAAATTCTTCCCCTCCGGTGCGCACCCGGATCTGGATCGGGATGCCCCGGTACAGCTGCACCAGCACGCGCGCTTCCCCGAAGCCGGCGGCTTCCGGGGCGCCCGTCGCCGTCGCGTCGTCGCCGGTCGCCCCGAACACTTCCCGCACGCCTTCCAGGACGGCCGCCCAGTCGGCGTTCGGCCTGCGATCCACGGCGATAAAATCGGCGGTGCGAAACACGCTCCTCACCCCCGGAATCGCCAGCAGGCGGGCGATCAGCGGGGGCGCGCTTCCTGCGTCGGTGTATGTGTAACGCTCGCCGGGCTTCAGCTTCTCGTCGACGTTCAGCTTCATCGTGTGCGGGCTGGGCGTAGGCTCGATCGACAACAGCTTCATGCGCGTCGCCTCCTTTGGACGATACAAAAAAAGCCTGGTCGGCTTTCCGACTGTAATGCCACACGCAGCGGCCTCCCCAGTAAAAAGATCGGCATACCCCTCGGGGATTATGCCGGACTCAGCGAATGGAATGGCGCGTCGGCCTTGAAAGCTCATGCGGTCGCCGGCAGTTCGGGCGCCGGACCATCGCTCCGAGCCGTACACTTGACAGCACAACCGGCCGGCCGGACGCTTGCCGGTTATAAGGTGTCCTGGACGCCGGCGGAATGCGCTTCCCGGATCAGCCTCAACACCGCTTCCGAACAGCGGGCCGGGTTGTATTCGGCGTCGCGGATGGCGATGAGCCGGTCGCGGTGCTGGTCCGCGGCGTAAGGTTCCTGGATGAGACGGAACCAGCGGTCGATGGTTTCCTTGGAGGACATGAGTTCTCCGAACCCGTGGCTGACGAAGTATTCCAGATTTTCTTCCTCCTGCCCGGGGATGGGCTTGTAAAACAGCATGGGAATGCCCTTTGCCATGCCTTCGGTACAGGTCATGCCGCCGGGTTTGGTGACCAAAAGGTCGGACACGTCCATCAGCTTGTTGATTTCCTTCGTGTAGCCGAACACCTTGATGTTGGGATGCTGGAACTTCGGATCGGCCAGCAATTTTTCCCGCATTTTCTCATTGTCGCCCACGCAGAAAATCAGCTGGACCTTCTCCGCAAAGGACGTCATATATTCGATCAGTTCCTCGTCGTACAAGAGCCCCCAGCCGCCGCCCATCACCAGCACCGTCGGCATGTCTTTCAGCTCGAACGTCTGCAGGATTTCGTCCCGGTCGTGCGGGTGCCAGAAATTGGGATGCACCGGGATGCCCGTCACCTCGATGCGGGACGGCGGAACGCCGCGGGCGATCAGCTTGTCGCGGACCGACGCGGTGCTGACGAGGTACCCGTCGACTTCCGGATTGGTCCAGGTGGCGTGGGCGTCGTAATCGGTGATGAGCGTGTACAAAGGAATCTGCAGCCCGAGTTTCTTGAGACGGCTGACCACCGCGTTGGGGAAGGGATGAGTGCAAATGATGAGGTCGGGTTTGAGTTGTTCAATGACCTGGGACACCTGGTTGTAAAACAGCTTGTGCAGCGCGAACCGGGTCACCCGGTTCAGCGACTTGTCGTAATGTCCCCGGTAGAGCTTGCCGACCAGGTGGGGCTGCTTTGAGACGGTTTTGCGATAGGCGGCAAAGATGAGCGGCCCGAGTACCGGATTGAGGAAAGAACCAAGCTCGATCACGCGGGTCTGGATGTCCCGGGACAGATGCCGGAGTCCCATCGCAAGCGCGTAGGCCGCCTGTGTATGTCCTGTGCCAAAGCCTTCGGAGAAAAACAACACCCTTTTCTTGCGCATAAAACCATCCCCAATTACGCCTTATAAACATATTACGATGAAGCGTGGGAACGGACAAGTGCGGCATCGGACCATTCGTCCTTTGCCGTGCCCGTCAAGTGCGCTACAATAAGGGAGAACCAAACCGGCCCGAAAGGCCGCGCACTTCGGAAAGGAACGATATCGACATGTCCGCCTCCGAAACCATGCGGGAAATGCTGGCCGCCATGGCGCAGAAAGGCTGGAGAATCACCGGACAGCGCAGAACGCTGGCGCGGATTTTCGCCGAGCATGAAGGGTATCTGTCCCCCAAAGAGGTGTATGACCAGATGAACGCCCATCATCCGGGCGTCAGCCTGGACACCGTCTACCGCAATCTGCGCGAGCTGTCCGACATGGGCGTGCTGGAGCAGTTTGTCATGATGGACGGGGGTCTGAAATTCAGGGCGAACTGCCATGTCCGCCACCACCATCATTTGATCTGTCTGAATTGCGAAAAAACGCTGCCCTTCGAATACTGCCCCATGGAGGACCGCATGAACCTGCCGGGCAACTACAAAATCCTGCACCACCGCTTCGAAGTCTACGGCATCTGCGAAGATTGCCAGACAAAAAACGTCTCTTCCGAACGCACGCCGGAAGCGTAATCCACCCGGCACATTGGTAAGGTCATCGTGGATACAAAATGAATAAAGTTTGCATAAAATGCATAACCGTTTGTCCCGTTATCGACCGAAACACTCGAAAGCGGGCGAGCGGTTATGTTATTTTGTGCGCGAGATTCTTGCATAATGAAAAATGATGTCGAAAAAAGACGATAAATAACGAAAATTTATATGAACTAATATTCTGATAAATTATTTTATTCTATCATCCATTCATCTATAATGAACGGTAAGAATTTACATTCAGCGAGAGGGTAGATCATGTCGGATGTACTGCGGGTCTTCCTTATTGATTTTATCGTAAACGTTTTCGAATCGATCGCGGGGATGTCTCTCATCTTGGGTCTATTCCGCTTTTCATTCAACAAAAACTACTTCATTAACACCATGATCGTTTCGGTCGTTTTGGCAATGACCTCTTACCTCATGAGGTTCTCGCTGGAAATGCCTGCAATGACCTCGTTCTTCATGATCGCATGGATCATCGTTCTGCTTTGGCGGCTGTTTCGCATTCATGTGTTCTTTTCCGCGTTGATGGCGGTTACGGGGTACATGACTTACATCACGATTCAGTACGTTGTCGTGATGGTTACGGGAGTTTTTTACGATTTGAATGAGCTGATCCAAAGTTTCCTGGTCGTGAAATATTTGCAGGTGATCGCGTCCGTTTTGTCGCTTCTTCTTTACCTCTTCATAACCCGTAAACGAATTGGTTTTACGTTTGTGCCGGACCGTGCGGATCTGAGCGTCATACCCAACCGGTTCCATGTGATGCTTACCGCCTTGACCATCGTTTCGGGCCTCGTCATCTGTTTCGCTTCCCTAATTTCTGTTTTTGCGGCGTATTTATTTCCGGTTGTTTTGGGGGCGCTCATGGCCTTGCTGATTTTTCTCAACTATATGTATGAAAAGGAGAAAACCAATGATCGAAGCCCTCACTCACCGAATCATCCGGTTTATTGAAGCGCATAACGATCGCAAACATGTCAGCAGCGCGGTCATGGCGTTTGCGTTGCAATCCTTGCTGACCAACGTATTCACCATCGTGCTGAGTCTGTTGATTGCGGCCTTTCTGGGAACTTTCAAAGAAACGGCCTTGGCTTTGCTCGCCGTGGCCGTGCTCCGCAATCTGACAGGCGGTCTGCATTTCAAGTCGGCCACGGTCTGCGTTGTCGTCTCCACGTTGGTGGTCGTCTTGATTCCATTCATCCCGATCGATCACATGATCGGAATGGTCTTGACGGTTGTCAGCGCCATTTTGGTGCTGCTATTTGCACCCTCCGATTTGAAAGGGAAAACGCGCATTTCCGACAGAGGGCTGCAGATCATGAAAATGGCCGGATTGTTGCTGGTGAGCTCCAATCTGGCGCTGCAATCTCCCTTGCTCGCACTCTCCTTTTTTTCCGTGGGATTGACCCTAGTTCCTTGGAAAGGAGGGACAAAGCATGCGTAAACGTCTGTCTTACCTGCTCGCCACATGCCTTGGAGCTGCTGCGGTCATGTTTGTCACCACGGCTTGCTGGCTCTACGGCCATCGTCCCGAAGTTCCGGAAGAGCTGCTGAAGTAAGCCGGCGGTGCGCGGCTGCCGGAGCGTGTCTCCGGCAGCCGTCCCACCCGCCAAAGCGGACATGCGGAGTGATATACATGGTCCACCCCGTCACCCGTGACCGGAACAACGAGACGAAAATCATCCTGCTGGATTTGTCCGAAGTCACCCATATGGTTTACGAGGACGGCGTCATCGCCTTCATCACGAAAACGGGAAAGTTTTATCCCATCGTGCCGTCGCTCAGCCTTTACGAAAAGCATCTGCAGGACATGGGTTTTTACCGGCTGGATCGGGTCAATCTCGTCAATATGAGGAAGGTCAAGGGCTTTGACGAACAGAGGGGGCTCGTCTTCTTCGACGACCCTCCGCATCAGGTGCAAAACAGCGCCACTGTCGCTTTCATGAAAGTGCGGAAAATGAAAAAGACCATCTTGGACTGGATCCGGAAAAACCAGTCTTCTCCAAAAACCGAAAGCAACGTAGGGAATACCGAGATCGATAAGGCCCCGGAATCTTGAGGAGGCGCCAACTCCGAAAGTCCGGGGCTTAAATTTGGGCATCCTGAAAAAGGTGAACATTTTCGTGCGCTTGTTGCGTATCAACATACAGATAAACGAGCGTTCTGCTCGGAACGTGATTCTGTCGGAGGTGGCACATGACCCAAAGTCCCGTGGTGCGGCTTCAGGATGTGACGAAGAAAATCGGAAGCCGCACGATCATCGACCGCATCTCCCTGGAAGTGTATCCCGGGGAGGTGTTCGGCTTCCTCGGACCGAACGGTTCCGGGAAGACCACGACGATCCGCATGATGGTGGGCCTGATGTCCATCACTTCCGGGGACATCCTCATCGGCGGGCACAGCATCCGAAAGGAGTTTCCCCAGGCCATCCGCCAGGTGGGCGCCATCGTGGAAAACCCGGAGCTGTACCGGTACCTGACCGGGTATCAGAACCTGGTTCACTTCGCCCGGATGGTGCCCGGCATTTCCCGTTCCCGCATCGACGAAGTCGTGCGGCTGGTTGGGATGGAATCGCGCATTCACGACAAGGTCAAACGATACTCCCTCGGCATGCGGCAGCGGCTGGGCGTCGCCCAGGCGGTGCTGCATCGGCCCAGGCTGCTCGTGTTGGATGAACCGACCAACGGACTGGATCCGGCGGGAATCCGCGAGCTGCGCGACTACCTGCGCAAGCTGGCGCGTGAGGAGGGGACGGCGGTGTTCGTGTCCAGCCACCTGCTGTCCGAGATGGAGCTGATGTGCGACCGGGTCGCCATTTTGCAAAAAGGGCGGGTCGTGGATATCCGGGCCGTCCGCCGGGATTCGGAGTCTTCGGAAGCGGTGCGGGATGACGTGTGGTTCGACGTGGACCGGCCGGAAGAAGCGCTCCGCGCCCTGGGCGGACTTGGGGAAGGACGGATCGAGGACGGGCGTCTCACGGTGACGGCGGACCGGGGGACGGTGGCCGACATCAACCGCAGGCTGGTGGAAGCGGGCTTCAGCGTCTATGGCATCCGGGTCAAAACGAAGACGCTCGAAGACCAGTTCCTCGAGGTGACCAGGGGGGAGTCCGTTGGCTGATTTCTTGAGGCTTCTGCAAAACGAAAACATGAAAATTTACCGGCGCGTCGGCACCTGGGTGATGTATGCCTTCGTCGTCGGCATCCCCCTGCTGATGTCCCTGGCCATTGTGTCGGTGACCCCGGAGGAACCGACGTCCAACTGGCTTTTCATGTACATCGCGTCCAACATTCTCGTCAACCTGATCGCCATCTTCACCGTCGTCAAGGCGGCCGACGTCGTGGCCGGGGAGTTCTCGCAGGGGACCATCAAACTCCTGCTCATCCGTCCGTGGCGCCGTTCCGCCATCCTGCTTTCGAAGTTCCTGGCCCTGCTGCTGTTCGGACTGGCCCTCACGGCGGCGGCCTTTGCGGTGACGCTGGCCGTCGGAACCGCGTTTTTCGGCTACACGGCCTCGCCGCAGGACATGTTTTCGGAAATGGCCCGGGAAAATCCGTGGGCGTACACGCTGCTGTGGTATTTGTATCAGTTCGTCTCCACCGTGGTGATAGCTTCGCTGGCGTTCATGATATCGGCGGTGTTTCGCAGCGGAGGGCTGACAATCGGCTTTTCGATTTTCATTCTGCTCGCGGGCGGCCTGATCACCAACCTGCTGTCGCTGCTCGACAAGCCGATCGTCAAATACACCCTGTTTCCGCACCTTGAGTTGACGTCCTATCTGGACGGGGGGACGGGGCCGCTGCCGCGGTATCCGATGACGGTGGGCTTTTCCCTGGCGGTGCTCGGGGTGCATTTTCTGGTGTTTGTGGCGGTTGCGTGGCTGGTGTTCAATCGGAGAGACGTGGCGTAAGACGCCCCGCGAAAAGGATATGGCGCCCGCATGTGTGCGGGCGCCATCTTGCTTTTCGGCGTCATCCGGTTGCGCAGCTTTCCACTGGCGCGGGGTTGTCCTTTGCGTCTGTCCGTCCGGGGCTATCAGTCTTTCCAGGCCTGCGGATGCGCTTCGCTCACCATGTCCAGGTCGGCGGCTTTGGCGTTCTCGATCACCTGCTCCGGGCTTTTGCAGCCGGGAATGACGCAGGTGACGCCCGGGTGGCTCAGGCACCACGCCAGGGCCCACGTCGCCATGGGGACGCCTTCCGGCACTTCTTCGCGGCGGATTTGTTCCACGAGTTCCAGCAATACGTCGCGCTCCTTCGGATCTTCGCGGTGGCGGACGTCGTTCGCGCCGAAGGTGGTGCCGGGCTTGTACTTGCCGCTCAAATACCCGCTGGCCAGCGGCACCCGAGCCAGGACGCCGAGATCCTGCCGGATGGCGGACGGCAACACCTCTTCTTCCGCCTTGCGGTCGAGCCGGTTGTAGACGATCTGGATCGTCTTGGCTCCGACCCGTGTCGCCGAGTCCACCTGATGGATGTTTTGCTTTTTGCTGATGGACAGACCGAGGTGGCGAATCTTCCCCGCCTGCACCTGCTTGTCCAGCATCGTCCACAGGTCGTCTTGGTCAAACGCTTCGTTGCCGAGGGAGTGGAACTGGTACAGGTCGATGTAATCCGTCCGCAGGGCGCGCAGCGAACCTTCCAACTGCTCCAGCACCTGCTCCGGGCGGTATTCGTCGGTCCGCGTGAATTTGTCGTGGAACTTGTGGCCGAACTTCGTCGCCACGATCCACTTGTCCCGTTCCTTCTCGATGGCTTTGCCGATGAACGATTCCGACAGATGGTCCCCGTAGCATTCCGCGGTGTCGATGAAGTTGATCCCCAGGTCGCGGGCTTGGTGGAGGATCGCGTCCACTTCCGCCTGCGTAAACGTCTTGCCCCATTCTCCGCCGAATTGCCAGGTGCCGACGCCGATCACGGACACCTTCAGCTCCGTTTTGCCAAGGCGGCGGTATTTCACCGGTAACCCTCCCTTTGCAAAAAATGCCGGCGAAAGAGGAGAAGGCGTTAAGGAGCCGCTTTTTTCGCCGGGTTGTTCCAGCTATCCTAAGCATAAACCGTGTGCCGACGCTTGAAAAGGGTTCGCTTGCAGCCGGGGAAGGTGTGTTGCGTCGCGCCCGAGGGATTTGCGGCAGGGGAAGTTGTTCCGCGGTGCCGGAGGGATTCTTGCGGACATTTATTCCGTTGGAGTGGGCAGGATGGCGTTTGCCAAAATCTAACGGACGTTCAGCCCGTTACAGAGCCGCAGGGGGATATAGAAACGAAACGTTTACATCGAAAATCGGAAGCGTGATGACGGACTGTATGTCTGTTTCCTTTTTTTTAGGGCCATCTTTCGGCATTTAACGGACTGAATGTCCGTTAAGGTGCGTTGGAAGCGGCAGCGAGAAAAGGCGGCGGCGGGGTCAGCCCGCCTGCCGCCCTTTGGCAGGGGTAATTTCCAAAGAGGCATCCGACCGGTCCGGTTTGCCTGACCGGTCCGTCTGCTGGTTGGACCGCTCCGGTTTGCCCATATTGTCAGCCTGGTCATACCGCTCTGGTTTGCCCGCCCGGTCCGCCTGGCCGTATCGTTCCGGATTGCCCGCCCAAGGCTGCTTGCCCGCGTCGTTTTTTTCCATTCGGGTCATCCGGCTGGTGCCGTTGAACCTCGCACCTTCCTCGATGACCAGGGAAGCGGCGCTGATGTTGCCTTCAATTTCGCCCTGGCTGAGGATCACCAGTTGGTTCCGCGCGGTCACCTCGCCGAAAATTTTCCCGGCCACCGTCACGCTGCGCGCGGTGACCTGGGATCTGACTGTGCCGTGCTTGCCGACGACGAGGTCTCCCTGGCATTCGATTGTCCCTTTGAACTGGCCTTCGATACGGAGGCCGGCCTTTGTTTTCAGGGTTCCTTCGAATTCCGTTCCGGCGCCGATGAGGGTGTCGGTCGCCTGCATTGATTTTTGTTTCTTGCGCCAGAAAGCCATGGCCGAATCAGTCCTCCTTCACCAGGTGCATATAGCGCAGCGGACTGACCGGTTTGTCGCTCACCGTGATCTGAAAATGCAGATGGGAACCGGTGCTGCGGCCTGTGTTGCCCAGCCTGCCGATCCGTTCGCCGCGCATGACCTGGTCGCCTTTGCGGACTTCGATTTTTTGCAGATGGTAATACGAGGATTCGATGCCGTTCCGATGGGCGATAACGACGTAATTGCCGCGCTCGCTGTGGAATCCGGCTTCCTTCACGACGCCGCTTCCCGCCGCAAAGACGGGATCGCCGGTCTTGCCGGCGATGTCGACGCCGGCGTGAAACGCGGTGCGACCGGTGAACGGGTCCTTGCGGTAGCCGAAGCCGGAGGTGAGCGTCCGGGATACCGTGGGCCAGGCGGTGGGCTCGGAAGTGGCCTCGATTTGCCGCTGCCGCTCCCGTTCGCGGATGGCGTCCATGGTCAGCGCCAGGTTGTCCAGCAGACGGACCAGCTCCGCGAACTCGTTTTCGGCGGCGCTCTCCGCCAGCGCGTCCCATGCGGCGCCTTCGTATGCGGCGGTGATCACCCTGCCCCTCGCATCCGACGCTTCGGGGGCAACGACCCCCTCTCCGTATTCCTGAATGAACGCGCGCAATTTGCCTTCCAGCTCGTGGATCTGTTCCAAGCGGCGCCGCATCTCCGCGGCTTCACGGTCAAGTTCCGTCAGGCGGCGGCTCAGGGAAACGATTTGCCGGTTCTTCTCCATGACGGTTTCCTCCAATTCCGCCGACTGCCGATCCAATTTGGCTTCCAGTTCCTGGACGCGCTGTTCGGCCGTCACGCCCAGGCCCGCCAGGCAACCGGCGACCGTCAGCACCGCCGCGGCGGGCAGGGCGGCCGCCAGGGTCCGGGAAACCTCGAATTGTCTGACCGCCCGGTCGGGTTCCCGTACCAGAAACACCGACCATTTCGGACTCCGCTTTCGTTTCGCCATCGACACTCCTTTCCGGCCGAACCTCCATTTGGATTGAACGCGTTCTATTGGTATTTATTCGGGCGGGTTCGCATTCATGCCTGGCTGCGTCCGGCAGCGGGCTGCGGACTTCGGCGGGCTTGCGGGCTGTGGCAGGCTTTCGGGCTGCCGAGCTGACGCGGGGTGAGGCCAATCTGGAGAAAAACCGATGCGGGGCGGAATGGACGCCGTCGGCAGATGCAACAACCGTGAAGCGCGACTTCAGATACGGGAAGGAAGCGAGGCGAGAATGGCGGTCAGGTCCTGCGGCGGGACGGAGGCGAGCAGATCTCCTTTTTCCCTGAGCCGTTCGGCCATGTTGAGAAGGTGAAAATCCGCCGGCTTCACGCCGCGCCGGACTTCTTCCCACGTCAGCGGGGCGGAGACGGGCGCGCCCGGCCGAGCGCGGGGCGTGTAGGGAGCGGCGAGGGTCTTGCCCGGGAAAAACTGCAGATAATCCAGGTAAATCTTGTCCCCGCGGTCTCGTTTGCGGCGTGCGACGGTGAAGAGCCCGGGATGGCGTGCAACCAGGTATTCGGACAGGAATTGGCCGAAACGGCGCAGGTCGGCAAAGGAGGGGCCCCGCCTGACGGGCAGGACGATCTGCACGCCGGTGGCGCCGGAAGTTTTCGGCACCGCCTTGAGGCCAAGACTGTCCAGCGTTTCGCCGATCAGGGCGACGGCCTCCATAAGGCGCGGTTCGTCTTCGCGGGACGGGTCCACGTCCAGGATGTAGCGGTCCGGCAGCGGATCGCCGATCTTCTCGCAGGAGACGTGGAATTCGAGGCAGGCGAGGTTGGCGAGCCACACCAGCGAGGGGAGGGAATCAAGCACCACGTAACGAATGTCGCCGTCCATGGCGGTGGTGACGAAAGGCGGCGCCGGTTCGGGGCAGTTTTTCTGGTAAAAGGAAACGCCGCCGCTTGCGCCTTCCGGATACCGGATCGTGGTGAGAAACCGCTCCCTGCAATGCGGAAGCAGCCACGGGGACAATTCCGCCAGGCGGCGGATGTAATCGGCTTTGGTGATGCCCGCCTCCGGCCAGAACGGCTTGTCCGGATGGGAGACAAGGATGTCATGGCCGTCCGCGCGAAAAACAATTTGGTCCCGCATGCCTATTCGTCCTCCATCGGTCAGATCGGTTCCGTCAGTCATCGGTTTCGCCGGTCAGGTCAACTTCCATCGGTCAGGTCGGCTTCATCGCTCGGATCGGTCAACTTCCATCGGTCCGGTCGGTTTCAACGCTCGGATCGGTTCCGTCGGTCAGGTCGGTTCCACCGGTCTCGTCCGGTTCGCGGAATCTTCCGCTTTCCCGTCTGCTGCCGAATGGGAGTTCGCTAGGCGCGGTCTCTCCGGGTCCGCCACATCAGGCTCAAGGCTTGAACCGAAGCCGGCTGGTTCCGCGGCCTGCGACGTGGTGCAGGCGGAGGGCGGCGCGTCCGCGACCGCCAGAATGACCGGTTGCCGCATGGTGCCGTAAGGCGTCCATTCCTGGAAGCGGACCCGCACCGCCAGCTCGGGCCGCAGCCACGTCACGCCCCGTCCGGTCTCGCGTCCGCGCCGCAGCGCGGCAGCATCGAATGGGCTTGCCGGCACGGCCAGCGCAGCGGCTTCCCGCAGCAGCCGGTGCCACTCGGCGACGGCGATCCGGCCAGAGCCGGCACGTCCGATATACACGAGCCGGCCTTCCGGATCGAACAGCCCGAGCAGCAGCGAGCCCGCACCGCCTTCACCGGGGGCGATGCCGCCGGCTACGGCGGTGAGCTCGCGGGACACCTTGAGTTTCCGCCAGCGCCCGTCCTTGCCGCCGATGGCGTAAGTGCTGTCCAGCCTTTTGCAGACGATGCCTTCCATGCCATGCGCCTTCATGACGGCAAAAAGCGCCCGGGCGTCCGGTTCGTTCCCGACGAACCGCACGGACGGGTGCGGCTTCAGCATGGACGCGAGCATCTCCTGACGTTCCGCCAGCGGCCGGTCCGTCACCCATCTGCCGTCGCAAAACAGCACGTCGAACGCCATGTAGACCGCGGGGATCCGCCGCGCCGCTTCCCGAACCCGTTCCGGCCGGCGGAGGCCGTCGCGCTTCATGATTTCGTGGAAGGACGGCTTGCTCCGGTCGAAGGCGATCATCTCGCCGTCAACGATGAAAGAAGAGGCGGAGCACCAGGAGGACGGATCGTGCAGCTCGGGATACTGCACGGTCCGTTCGCGGCGCTTGCGGTTGAACAGCCTGAGGTCCCGTCCGTCAAAACAGGCGAGCACGCGGACGCCGTCCCATTTGATTTGGGCCGTCCAGCCGGGACCGGCGGGGATTCGCTCCGCCGGCACCGGTTCGAATGGAATGACGGGCTCGAGCTTCAACATGCCGCTTTCGGCACCTCCCCGGCACCTCCGGTCGGCTTCTTCAGCCGGAATTCCGGGATTTGCTAACAGTATATCCCCCTCAAAAAGAAAAAAGCCCGTTTCCGGGCATTGCGTTCCTGCACGGGAAATTTGAAATTCGCGTTACCAGGCTTTCAGCGCATGGTCCGTCCCGCCGGCGCCTTGCGCCACCTGCGGCGCATTGCCGCCCGCCGACGCCGGTTGTTCCGCCGGAACGGCGGCCTGTTCGGGCAGCTCCCCGCCCGTCATCTTGCTGCTCCCCTGGAAAATGGCGCCGGCCTCGATGTTCAGCCGTTGCGCGGTCAGATTGCCGTAGAGCTTGCCGGTGGAGCGGATGGTCAGCTGTCCCTGCGCCGTCACGTTTCCGTGCACAGTGCCGGCCAGCTCGACCTGGCGCGCTTGGACGTTCGAATACAGAACGCCTTTTTCCCCGATGGTGACGTCTCCCTTGCATTCGATGTCGCCGTAGATCTTGCCTTCCACCCGAACGCCGGCTTCGGAACGGATTTTGCCTTCGAAAACGGTGCCTTCGCCGATAAGGGTGTCCGTCGTGTCCGGGTCGATCTTCCGCTGTTTATTTTTGAACATCGTCCTCACGGATCCTTTCGCGCGGATTTGATGTAGGGCCACGGATCGACGTTTTTGCCGTTCACGATGACTTCGTAATGCAGATGGGGACCGGTGCTCCGGCCGGTGTTGCCGAGATCGCCGATCCGCTGTCCTTTTTGCACGTACTCGCCCGCGTCGACACGCCGTTTGCTCAGGTGAAGGTAACGGGTCTTGATTCCCCGGCCGTGATCGATGACGATGTAGTTGCCATGCGTGCGATCCTTGGCGGATTCGATCACCTTGCCGTCGGCCGCGGCGTACACCGGATCGCCCGTTTTGCCGCCCAGGTCGATGCCGGCGTGGAACGTAAGCCTTCTGGTGAACGGGTCGCGCCGCATGCCGAACTCGGAGGTGACGCGCAGCTGCGACGTCGGCAGGATCGTCGGCGTGACGCGCAGGATGGCCTGCCGCTCGAGAACGGCCTCTTTCAGTTGCTCAAGCCGCGGCATCCATTTTTCAATTTCGGCTTCCAAATATTGGTAAGCGTTTTCGATATCGGAGACGCTCTCAACCCCCAAGGAGGAGGATTGAACTTCCCTGACAGGCAGATCCGTTTCCGCGTACGGGATTTCTTCGCCCCCTTGGCCGCCTTCCACCAGGGAAGCCACGGCGAGGAAGCCTTCGCCTTCCGCGTCCGTGATCTGCCGGATCTCCGATTCGAGGATGCGGATGTTCTGCATATCCTCTTCCAGCACCCTGGCGAATTCGGCGAGGTCGGTGAGGCTGCTTTCCAGCGAAGCGATCTGGTCGTTTTTCTCCGCCAGCTGCTGGTTGTATGTGTCAATGGCATCCGCCAGCTGCCGCTGGAGCACCGACACGGCGTCGGCGTTCCGGGCGTTCAGCACGGCCAAGACGACCGCGGACACGGTGATGCCCAGCATGATGATGCCCGCCGCCAACAAGACAAAAAAAGACAGCCGAAAACGGACCACCGCGCGATTCGCGTCCGGTATGACGACAAACGTAAACCGGGTCCGACCAAACTTCTTCACGAATTTTCGCACCACGCTTTCAAGTTCCAAACAGTATTTATTCGACGCGGCCCGGAAAAATCCTTTTTTCTCTAAAAAACTTGACAAATCCCGTCGCGACCGTTCCCGGCGGCATTCGGCAGGCGGAAACCGTGAACGCGCGGTCCGGACGATGCTGAAGCGGTTCGGCGGGGGCCGGCATCCTGGTCAGCAACGCCGGCGCGGCGGTTGCGGGGGCTTTTCCGGACTTGCCGGAGGAAGCTTTCCGCGTCGCGTGGAATTGTGTCGGGTCGGGGCTGTTGCCTGACGGGCGAGGAAATTGTGTTCGACGGCGCCAGCAACAGGGAGGGAATGACCGCTAACGGACATTCAGTCCGTTGGAAGCGGATCAAGCCGGTTTCAAGAAAAATAACGGACATCCAGTCCATGACAGCGCCCGGGAGCAGCGGTGCAAACGGTTTCGCCGGTCCGGAGCGGCTTCTGACGGACCGTATGTCCGTTAATTTTAGGTGTGTGCCGGTGTTCGGCGGCTAACGGAATATATGTCCGTTTACGCGGGCGCTGGGCGCGGAGCGGCTGTTTATTGCGCGCGGACGCAGCGCGCGTGCCGGTGCAACGGGAGGCGCCGTTCACCGGCTCAGCCGCGAGGGCAGGCCGAAGCGGGGAAACAGGCGCAGATCCAGATCAATGAAGTTCTGGACATGCCAGATTTTCCCATCTCTCATCTCCGGGACGTGGATGCCCCACGGGACCAGCACGGACGGGTCGCTTTGGTCCGGAACGTAGTGGGCGAGGGCGGGATGGCCGCCGTTGACGGTGACGGGCATAAACCGGGAGCCCTCGCAATGCCAGCGCACCAGAGGGAAAAACCTCGCCAGGGATTCCCGCCCGCGCACCCACATGACAAACGGGGGCATGGACATGCAGCCTTCCTCGTGGAACAGCGCCACCAGCGCGTCCACGTCGTAGCGTTCGAAGGCTTCCACATACCGAGCCAGCAGGTCCCTGTCGGGTTCGGCGCCGTCTTCGGACAATACGCCGGAGCGAAGGCTGGTCCGGCCGACCGACGCACGCGCCCGCTGCAGGGCGCTGTTCACCGCCGCGGTCGTCATGTCCAGCGTCTCCGCGATTTGCCGGGAGGACCAATCGAACACGTCCTTGAGAATCAGCACGGCTCTCTGGCGGGGCGGCAGCGTCTGCAGCAGGGCGATGAAGCAAAGCCGAAGGGTATCCCGGCGGACGGCGATCTCCTCCGGATCGCAAGCGCCATCGGGAACCGGCCAGACCCAGTGCGACGAGGGCAGCGTCTCGCGGGGCTGGACGATCGCCGCGGCCGGATCGGACAGGTCCACGGGAAGAGCGCGGCGCCTGGCCTGCCGGAGCTTGTCCAGGCACAGGTTGGTCGCGATGCGGTACACCCAGGTGCGAAAGGCGACGGAAGAATCCCCGCGGAACGTGTCCCACCGCCGCCATACCCGGATTCGGGTTTCCTGCACGGCGTCGTCGGCCTCGTCCGGCGAGCCGAGCATCCGGTAGCAGAAGGAGGCCAGTTCCGGCCTCAGACTTTCGAACATTTCCAGAGCGGTTTCGGATTCGCGCATCGCGGCCTCCCGGTGGGCGAAAATGGAGAAATTCGATGGAACCTTCCATTTCCCATCCTAACATGGCCTGCGTGCATAATCCAGAAGCGTTTTTCGTCACGTCTCCTGCGGTCCCGGCGGCCGGGCGAAGGATTTGACGTGCCGAAGGTTCAGTTTGATGCGCGTGCCGTCCGACCGCACCAGCTCCGCCCAATGGTCGTCCGCGGCTTCGAGCATGCCGATCTTGTCGGGATTGTGGCCCAGGTCCATGACGACAACGCGGCCGACCGATTTTTGCAACTGCTGCCGAAACGTGCGCGAGAGATCAAGGCGGGACGGATGAACCGGATAGGGCACGGTTTTCAGTCCGTACGGGGCGGTTGGCCCGGTGTGCGGCACGATGAATTTGATGTGCTCGATCAGGACGTACAGCGTGCCGAACACGGGCGAGTAGAACTCCACGTAGTCGTTCATGATCGCGGTGACGCAGCCGTGGACGGAATCCCTCCCGGTAACGTTCATTTCGATGAACTGCCCTTTGGCGTGCATCAGCATCTTCCGGAAGGAGATCGGGTCCGCCACGTTTTCGTGGGGAAGTTCGGGCCCGCCGTCCATCGTGGAATCTTCGCGGGGCTTGTACGGCTGGATGGCGTGAATGTGCAGGAGCGGAATGTAGAAAAACTGCTCCCCCGTATACACCACCGTCACATCGGGCCCCAGGTCGACCATCAGACCGGCGATGAAAAAGGGCCCCGTCACTTCCACTTCAACGGGATGCCCCAGGAAAGTCAACAAAGGATCATTCATTTCGCTTGTTTTCACCTTCCTTTCTTCCGGAAATCTACCATTTAGTAAAACAAGCCCGTCCAAAAATAGAGCGTGAAAAGACTTACGACCAAACCGGCCGGGACGACGGCGAAAGCCACCTTCACGTACTTGCCCCACGTAATCGGAATGCGATGGCTCCGCAGGATGAACATCCACAGGAGGGAAGCCAGAGTGCCCACGGGCACCAGCAGGGCTCCGATGTCGCTGCCCAGGATGTTGGCCATGTAGGCGGATTGCATGACATCCGTTTCCAGATTCATCTGGGTAAGGGACATGGTGCCGATCATGACGGCCGGCAGATTGTTCATGAGCACGGACAGCAGGGTGAGCCACCCGCCCATCCAGAAGATGGCGGCGAAGCGGTCGCCGTCGATCCGCCGGCCCAGGAAATCCGCCGCCGCGTCCACGGCGCCGGACTGGTGAAACGCGTGGACGATGACGTAAATGCCGAAGGCGAAGACGATGATGTGCCACGGCGCCTGGGTGATCAGATCCTTCGGGCCGCGCCCGAGCCAAATCCAGCGCGCCAGGACCAGGGCGGCCGCTCCCGCGATGCCGATCCATTCAATGGGGATTCCCATGCCGGAGCCGAGGAAAAATCCCGCGCGCGTGAGCACCACGATGCCGATGGTCAGGCGGATCACGCCAAGATGTCCCGTTTCCGGCGGCGTTTCGGCAGCGCCATATTTGAGCGGATGCACCGGCAAGCTTTTCGCCGGTTTTTCCGGCGGGTGCCCCTGCGGGCTTTCCGCCGGTTTCCCCGCGTCCTGCTGACCCCGCCGCACGGGCCCGTGCGGACCGGGATGCGGCGCGTGCGCCGACGTCGGGATTTCCCGGGGAATGTCCTTGCGAAAAATCAAGAACAAAAGCCCCGCGATGCATCCGATACCGGCAAGGGAAGGCACAAACATGTACAAGGCATAAGTTTCCAGATCGAATCCCACGATCCGCATGGCGATGAGGTTCGCCAGGTTGCTGACGCCGATCGGGGCGCTGGACGCCGTGGCCACCAGCGCGCCGGCGAACAGGAACGGCAACTGCCGGCGGGGTTCGAACCGCAGCATGGTGAGCATGCGGATCAGGATGGGGGTCGTGATCAGGATGCTTCCGTCGTTGTTGAAAAACATCGTCATGAGAAAACACAGGAGAACGACGTTCCAGTACAGGAGCACGCCTGAGCCCCGTGACAGCCGCACCAGATTGTGGGCGGCCCATCTGAACACCCCGATGCCGTCCATCACGATGGACATGGCGATGGTGGACAGAATGGTCAGGGCGGCCCCGCCCACGATGTCGAAAAGGTCGAGAAGGTCGCCTGGCGGCACCACTCCGAGGCCGATGAGGATTACGGCGCCGGCGGCGGCCGGAATCGCCTCGCTGAGCCCTCTGGGTCTCCAGATGATCAGGATGACGGCGGCCGCAAACACCGTCCAGGCGATAAGGGCCTCAAACGGAGGCATTCGTGGTCGCTCCGCGATTCGCCAGGCCGCCCTGGTCCTGGCCAAACGCGGGCGTGCGGGCCGGTTGCTCTTCGGCTTTCACGGCGGGGATTTCGGGTTTTACCAAGTGGTAAAAGGCAAACCCCGCCGCCAGCAAGACGACGAAAAAGATCATACGGTCCCTCCTTCCCAAGCGTCTTTTTTCCTCCACAAGGACAATGTCAATTCCGGGGCGGGCGGCGGACGCGACGGACGCTCCGGACTCGCCGCAGACACGCGCCCCCGGCTTCTTGCGCGTTGTTGCCTCGGGCTCCGTGTCATGCCCGCCCCGGGTTTACCGTCTGCCGCCGTTTTTTCCTTTACGGGATTTGCCCGCCCGTCCGCTTTGGTTGCGGCTTCGGGCGTTCCGGCTGTTCCGGATCTGGCTGTTGCTGTTCTGGCCGTTGCCGTTTCTGAGGATCTGCAGGCTCCGGATGTGGTCGATCCGGACCAGCACGAATTCGGAGTTGACCCTCAGGATGACCGACGGTCCGGTTACGCCCACGATCACGCCGGCGACCGCCTCGGGTCCGCCCCGGTTGATCTGCACCGTTTTTCCCGTCAGGGCGCGCAGCAAATCGCCAAAAAAGGGCACCTGGGCAACGGTGGGCATTTGCCGGATCTGGCGGACGGGACGGTCGGAATGGTCGGTGACGCTTTTCACGTGGCGGTTCACGATGTAGACCACTTCGCCTCCCGGAAGCAGCAGGGCAAAGTGGTCCGCCATGATCCCGACCAGCACTCCCTCGACGGCGTCGGGCCCGCCCCGGTTGACTTTGATATTGCGCATGAACAACGGTTCAAGTTCCATCGCGGAAATGGGCATGTGTCTTTCACCTCCTTTTCGGCTTCATCGTTCGGATGTTGCGTGTTTCCGCTGCGCGGTGAGCAGGTGGACCGACCGGATATGATGGATCGCGATCCGGATGACTTCCTTCCCGCTGACCAGCGTCACGGTGCCTCCGCCTACTCCCGCAAGAATGCCTTCCACCTTTTCCGGTCCTCCCTGGTTGATCTGCACGAACCGGTGCCTGAAAGATTCAAGCACTCCCCGGAAGGTAAGCCAGGGAGGGAACATCGCGTGCATCGCGCCGGCCCGGGGGCGGTTTTGGCCGTTTTTCCCGTTGGACGCCAGCGGGGTCACGCTTTTGACATGCTCGAGGTTGAAGTAGACCAAGGTCCCGTTCGGGAGCTTGAGCACCAGCACGTCGTTCAGGGAGGCCACCAGCGTCCCGGTGACGGATTCGGGTCCGCCGCGGTTCACCCTCACTTCCATGCCCTCATGCGGCAAATGGCTCTCACCTCCCGTTGCAGGGGGAATGAAGTTGTGATGCATCTTATTTCCCTTGTCCTCTCGTTGAACCCGGCAACCGGACCAATTTCTCAAAAACGAATTCTTGTCCAATAGAAAATGTCCGGGGGCAATCTGCTGAAATTTGCCGGATTGGGTCCCTATCGTTTTCATTCGGGGTGGACTTGCCATACAATGGGGCATCAACGGCAAAGGGGGGATTCGGATGGCGCCATCGGAAGAAAACGGCGCCCGCGGGCGCTCCCGCGGCAGGACGCGCGGCGATCAGAGAAACCGCGCCGAACGCGGTGGTGAGCAAGGTCCGGGCCGCACCGGCGGTTGGAACCGCGGCGAGCGCGGCGGCAGCCAAGACCGCACCGGCGGCTGGAACCGTGGCGAACGCGGCGGCACCCAAGGCCCGGGTCGCACCGGCGGCAGGGAACGCGGCCGGACGGGCGGTCGGGGCCGGACGGGCGGAGCACAGCGTGCCGGCGAGGCGCGCGGATACGCCCGCGGGCGCAACGGACGCAATCGTTGACGGCACGGTGAAAGTCTATCGGAACCGCTCGATAGACTTTTTATTTTTTGCGGGAGGGGTAGGGCGATGAGTCTTCCGGTTTTGTCGCTGCAATTGGAAGAAAAGGCGCTCCTCCGGCTTGAACGGAACCCTCGGGCGGACAGGTTCGTGGAGGCGGTATTGGTGGAGGCGGGACAAACGGCGTCCGTCAGGGTGAGGTACCGGGGCAACCACAACCGGAAGTATCCGAAGCGTTCGTACGACATTCTCTCCGCCGGAAGAATCCGCCATTTCAACGCGGAGTACAACGACCCTTCCATGATCCGCAACGCCCTTTCCTTCCGGTTCATGAACCGGATCGGGGTGCTTGCGCCGCGGACGCGTTTCTGCCTGCTGCGGATAAACGGCGGCCCGCCGGGAGTGTATGTGGAGCTGGAAACGGTGGACCGGGAATTTTTCCGGGAGCGGGGCATGGACGCTGCGATGCTGGCCTACGCGGAAAACGACGACGCCCATCTCGGGCTGTTTTACGCGGGGACCCGGAAGCGGAAGGCGTCTCTGTTCGAGGGGTATCGCCTGGTGATCGGCGGTGAAGGGGAGCGGAAGCGCTGGGAATCGTTCATTTTCCTATTGAACCTGCTGGACGGGCCCAATCTGGAAACGTACCTCCTGAGGCATCTCGACGTGGACCGGTACCTGAGGTGGCTGGCCGGAGCCGTGCTGACCGGCAACGAGGACGCGTTCGACCATAATTACGCCGTATACAGGGATGCGGCCAGCGGCAAATACGCGTTTGTGCCCTGGGATTACGAAGGGTCGTGGGGGCGCGATTGTTTCGGGTCGAAAACGCCGGCGGACGCGGTCCGCGTCACCGGGCACAACCGCCTGACCGCCCGGCTGATGGGTTTTTCCTCATTCCGTCGCCGCTATCGGGATCTTCTGGCGCGCATCCTGGATGAGCATTTTCGCGAGGATATTCTCGTGCCCGTCATCCGCGGGATGCTGGAGGAAATCCTTCCCGATCTCCGCAGGACCGCAGGGAACCGCCGGCCCGCCTCTGCGGCGCCGTGGGAACTTCGGGTGATGGCCAGGTATATTCGCGCCAGGCGGAAATATGTGCTGGGCGAAATCGGACGGCTGTGACCGGTTCATCCGCGAAGAGGGCCGTCCCGGTTATGCGGGCCTGAATCCGGCGGGTTCGCGCTCTCGGCGGAAGCGCCGGCGGCGGCCCGTGCGAGTCGGAGGCGGGGTACGGTTGGAAGCCGTATCCTTGATCTGAACACAGAAAATGCAGCACAATCGGGGAGGAAGGAAGGAACCTGGACTTGGAACGATCCTGACAGGTTCTTCGTGTGCGCGGACGGCGCGACGGGATGGAAAGATTCGGAGGTCGTGATGGAACGGGAAACCTTGCGCTTGCCCATAGACGATCTGCTGCCGGAAGTGAAGGCGGCGCTCGCGGCAGGGCGCGGCGCCGTCATCGTGGCGGAGCCGGGGGCCGGGAAAACGACGCGGGTGCCGCCGGCCTTGCTGGACGAGCCGTGGCTTGACGGCCGCAAAATCGTCATGCTGGAGCCCCGGCGGCTGGCCGCAAGGCACGCGGCCCGATACATGGCCCGCAGCCTGGGCGAATCCGTCGGTGAAACGGTCGGCTACCGGGTACGCGCCGATGCGCGGGTGGGCCCGCGCACCCGCATCGAAGTGGTGACGGAAGGCGTGCTCACGCGGATGTTGCAGGAGGATCCGGCGCTTTCGGAAACCGGCCTCGTCATTTTCGACGAATTTCACGAACGGAGCCTCCATGCGGATCTCGGCCTTGCGCTCTGTTTGCAGGCCAGGGAGCTGTTTCGGGAGGACCTGCGGATCGTCGTCATGTCCGCCACGCTGGATGCGGAACCGGTGGCGGCCCTGCTGGGAGGGGCGCCGGTATTGGCCAGTCCGGGACGTTCGTTTCCGGTGGAGACGGTCTATATTCGGGGAAAGGGAACGGCAGGCGCGGCCGGTTCGGCGGGATGGCCCGGGCAGTACGGAACCGGAAGGACGGCCGGCGGGTTCGGCGCCGGAGAAGCCGGCATTCCTCCTTCATTTTGGGAGCGGGACGTGGTGGATGTCATCCTGCGGGCATTGGAGGAGCGGGAGGGCGACGCGCTCGTCTTTCTCCCGGGCATGGCCGAGATTCGCCGGGTGGAAGAGCGGCTCCGGGAGGCGCTCACGGGCCGGCCGGTGGTCGTGGCGCCGCTGCACGGTTCGCTGCCCCCGGAGGCGCAGGACCGGGCGCTTGCGCCCGCTCCGCCCGGAAGCCGCAAGGTGGTGCTCAGCACGTCCGTGGCGGAGACGAGCCTGACGGTGGAAGGCATTCGCATCGTGGTCGACAGCGGCTGGATGCGGACGGCGAAATTTTCGCCCCGAACGGGGATGACCCGGCTGGAGACGGTGCCGGTGTCGCGGGCGTCCGCCGACCAGCGCCGGGGCCGGGCGGGTAGGGTGGCGCCCGGCGTCTGTTACCGGATGTGGCCGGAGGAGGAACACGCCCGTCTGGCGTCGGCGAACACGCCCGAGATTCTCGAGGCGGATCTGGCGGGACTGGTATTGGAGTTGGCGGTGTGGGGAGCGAACGATCCGGGCGAGCTGTCCTGGCTGGACCCGCCGCCGGAGGCGGCCTGGCGGCAGGCGAAGGAGCTGTTGCAAACGCTGGGCGCCCTCGACGAAGCCGGCAGGGTGACGGAACACGGCCGGCGCATGGCGGCGCTGGGCGTGCATCCCCGCCTGGCGCACATGATGCTGGCTGCCGCCGACATGGGACGGGCGCGGCGGCTCGCCTGCGAGCTGGCCGCCCTGCTGGGCGGGCGGGACGTGCTGCGGGGCGAGGCGGCGCGCGACGCGGACATCCGCCGCAGGATCGAGGCGCTGCGCGACGCGGGCGGCGGCGCCGACGACAGGACGCTGGCCGCGCTGCGCGAAGAGGCGCGGATGCTGCTCAGCAGGTTGGAGGAATTGCGGGGGAAAGCGGCCGTTGCCGGCGGGGACAGGGGACCGGCCGGGATGGCGGGGGACGCGGACGGTGCGGGCGGTCCGGACGATTGCGGGGTTCTGCTCGCCTTCGCCTTTCCGGACCGGATCGGCCGCCGCCGTCCCGACGGACGATACCTGCTGAGCGGCGGCCGCGGCGCCGTCCTGCCGGAAAACCAGCCGCTGGCGCGGGCGGAATTCCTGGTGGCGGCGGAGCTGGACGACGCCGGCGCGGACGGCCTGATCCGCCTGGCCGCGCCGCTGGAAGGCGACTGGATGCGGGCTTTGGAGCGCTTTATCCGCAGGGAGACGGAGGTCCGGTGGGATGCGGCATCCCGTTCGGTGCGGGCGCGGGAACGGCTTTGCATCGGAGCGGTCGCGCTTCGGGAGACGCCGGCGGCAAGCCCGGACCCGGAGGCGGTGGCGGAGGCGCTTCTGGCCGGCCTTCGCGAAACCGGCCTGGAGCTTCTGCCCTGGACCCGCGAGTCGCGGCAGTTTTGCCGGCGGGCGCGGTTCATGCGGCGCTTCGATCCGTCCTGGCCCGATTTTTCCGAAGAAGCCCTGCTGGAGACGCTGCCGGAATGGCTCGGGCCGTACATAGCCGGCATGCGAAGCGCCGACGACCTCCAGCGCGTGGATTTGCGCGCGGCCCTTGCGTCCCGTCTTGCCTGGGATCAGCGCCGCCGGCTCGACGAATGGGCGCCGTCCCACATCACCGTGCCAAGCGGCTCCCGCGTGCCCGTCGATTACAGCGATCCGGAAGCCCCGGCGCTCGCCGTCCGCCTGCAGGAACTGTTCGGGCTGGCGGAGACGCCGCGGATCGCCGGCGGCCGGGTTCCGGTGACGCTGCATCTGCTCTCGCCGGCCATGCGTCCCGTGCAGGTGACCCGGGATCTCGCCTCCTTCTGGCGCACGACCTATGCCGAGGTGCGCAAGGAGCTGAAAGGCCGCTATCCCAAGCACGACTGGCCGGAAGACCCGCTTTCCGCCGCGCCTGCCCGCGGGCCGCGCAGCCGGCGGTGAAGCCTCGTCCGGGGGAGTCCGGGGAACCGCCGTCATCGCGGAAGGCGCTGCCGAAACTGCCATGACGGCAAATGGCGGGTCATCGCGAAAACGGCCAAAACGTTGGAAGCGGCGGGATGGCGTTCATAAGGGGGGGACGGGCGGAGTGCGAAAAACCGCGGGCGCATCACCCGGCGCGGCCGACCGCGTAAATCCGCGCCTCGTGCGGGCGAAGCGCAAGCCGCTCCCCGCTGTCGGCACCGCTGTCCGGATAGTTGCCCAGGAGCAGCCGGCGGGGCCTGTCCCGCCACCCGGCCGGCAGCGTCATCCCCCGCGGCTCGTCCGAATGATTCAGAACGACCAGCCAACCGTCGTCGCCCAACGTGCGGGTGTACACGTACAGGTGCTCGTCGTCCATCCATTCCGGCAGCTCGCTGAAGTCGCCGTACACCATCACGTCGTGCTCCTTGCGCAGCCGGATCAGCCGCTGGTAGTACCGGTAAATGGAATCCGGGCTCGCCAGGTCCTTTTTCACGTTGATTTCCTTGTAATTCGGGTTCACCCCGATCCACGGCGTGCCGGTCGTGAACCCCGCGTTCGGCGAATCGTCCCATTGCATGGGCGTGCGGGAATTGTCCCGGCTCAAGGGCTGCAGGCTGCGCAATACCTCCCGCGGGTCCCGGCCCTTGCGGACTTCCTCCTCGTAACGGTTTTTCATCGCGATGTCGTTGTATTGGTCGATGGAATCGAACCGCAGGCCGGTCATGCCGATTTCCTCGCCTTGATATACGCACGGGATGCCCGGCAGCGTGTGCAGCATCGTCGCGAGCAGCTTCGCGGACTGGACCCGCCAGGGGCCGTCGTTGCCGTACCGCGTCACCTGCCGCGTATGGTCGTGGTTGTTCAGAAACTGGGCGTAGGTGCCTTTTCCCCACAATCCCCGGTACCAGCGCCGCTGGATCTCCTTGAACCGGCGCATGTCCCATCCCGGCATCTCGTCGCACACTTCGAAATGGAACAGCGCGTTCAGCTCCCGGCGGTCTTCGCCGACGAATTTCAGGCCTTCCCCGGGGTCGACGAACGCCGTTTCCCCCAGCGTCACCACGTCGTAGTGCCGGAAGACGTTGTCGTGCATTTCCCGCAAATAATCGTGCAGGCGGGGGTGGTTGGCCAAATACCGGATGTCGTAGGGATCTTCCGCGTCTTCGAACGTGTCGGGCTTGGCCAGAAGCGCGATCGCGTCCAGCCGGAAGCCGTCGACGCCCTTGTCCAGCCAGAACCGCATCATGCGGTAAATTTCCCGGCGCACTTCGGGGTTGCTCCAGTTCAGGTCCGGCTGTTCGACGGCGAACGAGTGAAAGTAATACTGCCCCGTTGCCTCGTCCCACTCCCATGCCGACGGCGTGAAATAGGAGCGCCAGTTGTTGGGCGGCCGGCCGTCCTTTCCGTCCCGCCAGATATACCAGTTCCGCTTCGGGTTGTCGCGGGACGACCGGGACGCAAGAAACCACGGATGCCGATCCGACGTGTGGTTGACCACCAGGTCCATGATCAGCTTCATCCCGCGGGCGTGGACTTCCGAGAGCAGCCGCTCCCAGATTTCCATCGTGCCGGCCTTCGCCATGATCGCTTCATAATCGGAAATATCATAACCGTTGTCCTTGTCGGGCGACTCGTACACCGGGTTCAGCCAGATGATGTCGGCTCCAAGATCCCGGATATAATCGAGCTTGCGGATGACGCCTTCCAGATCGCCGATGCCGTCCCCGTCCGTATCGTAAAAACTTCTCCAATACACCTGATAAACAACGGATTCTTTCCACCAGGTCCTGCTGATGTTCATTTAACCGCTCCTGCCGTAATCCCCTTGATGATGTACTTCTGCGCAAAGAAATAGAAAATGACGACCGGGATGATCGCCAGCGTCAGGCCGGCCATCGCCTGGTTCCATACGATGGTGAACTCGCCGAAGAAGTAGAACGTCGACAGCGGAATCGTGCGCAAGCCTTTGTCGGACAGCACGAGTGAAGGCAGCAGGTAGTCGTTCCACATCGAGATCACGTCGAGAATGGCGATGGTGATCGTGATCGTCTTCAGCATCGGGAACACAATGCGCCAGAACAAGCCGAACTTGCCGCAGCCGTCCAGCGTGGCCGCCTCCTCCAGCGCAACCGGCACGGACTTGATGAACCCGTGGTACAGGAACACCGCCATGCTGGCGTGAAAGCCGACGTTCATATAGATCAGGCCTTCGTGCGTGTTCAGCATCGGGATGTGAAGGTTCGTGCGGATCCAGTCCATCACTTGCATGAGCGGCATCATGATCGTCTGGAACGGAATGAGCATCGTGGCCACGAACGTCAGGAAGATGAACCGGCTGAGCCTGTTGTCCTTCCGGACGAGCATCCATGCCGTCATGGAAGAGAAGATGACGACGAAGATCACCGAGACGACGGTCACATACAGCGAATTGCCAAAGGCGGTGAGAAAATTCATCTTCTGCGCCGCGCTGATGTAATACTCGAAGCTGAGCCTGGACGGCAGCGCCAGCGTGTCCTCGTACAGTTCGGCGCGGCTCTTGAACGAGTTGACCAGCATGATGTACGCGGGGGAAAGGTAGGCCAGCGCGAGGACGACCAGCAAGACTTCGGCGATTCTCCGGCCTGCTTTGCGCATCACAGCTGCACCTCCCGCTTCTTCGTGATGATCACCTGCGTCAACGTCAGCGCCGCCACGATTAGGAAGAAGACGATGGCCTTGGCCTGGCCGTACCCGTAGCGGCCGTAGGCGAAGATTTCATTGAAAATGTTCATGGCGAACAATTCCGTGGCGTTGTTCGGGCCGCCCTTGGTCAGCGACAGGTTCACGTCGTAAATTTTGAACGCGCCGGACAGCGTCAGGAACAGACAGATGGTGATCGAAGGCATGAGCAGCGGAAACACGATCCGGGTCAGCCTTTGCCACAGGTTCGCGCCGTCCACCCTGGCGGCCTCCAGCAATTCGTCCGGGATGCTCTGGATGCCGGCGATGTATATGACCATCGTGTATCCGGCCATCTGCCAGGTGAATACCGCCACCATGGCGAAGAGGGCAAATTGCGGGTCGAGCAGCCACGGGAAGAAAAGGTTGTGCAGACCGGTTTTTTCGCCGATCGACCTGAACGCGTCCGTGAAAATGAACTGCCAGATGTACCCGAGAATGAGGCCGCCGATCAGGTTCGGCATGAACAGCATCGTCCGCGCGGCGTTGCTCGTGCGCAGCCCGCTTGTGACCAGCAGGGCGAGCGCGACGCCCAACACGTTGACGGCGACCAGCGCCAGCACGGTAAACTCGACGGTGTGCAGGGCCGACCGCAGGAAGCGCTCGTCGTCCAGCAGCCGGACATAGTTGTCAAAGCCGACAAACACCTTGGGATTCGCCGGAATGCCGTCCCAGCTCACGAACGAGTAGCCGATCCCGATGACAAAAGGGATGATGACGACGGTCGCAAAGATGAACAGCAAAGGCCCCGTGAACAGGACGTACCAACCGATGTCCTTCCTCTTGTTCATGCGGATCACTCATTTCCGTTGGAATAGGGATAGAACACGAAGGGCCGAAGCCGCGTTGCGGCCCGGCCTTCGTCTTGGATCGGATTCGTCGCTGCGAACGTCATTTCGCGGCATTCGCCCAGGCGGCGTCCAGTTTCTCCAGGAACTGCTGCCCGGTCATATTCGGATTGAGGAAAAACTCCTGCGCGGCGGGGGCCAGGTCGTTGACGATGATGCCCGCCGGGAAATCGTTGAACGCCCACGGAATGGTTTTCCCGCTCTTCGTCGCCTCGAACACGTCCTTCGACAGCGGATCCAGTTCGTCCGCCTCAATGTTCACCATCGCCGGGATGAACTTGAATTCGTTCACGATGGCGTTCTTGCCGGTCTCGCTGGTGAACAGCCAGTTCAGGAACGCGCTGGCCGCCTTGATTTCTTCCGGGTCGGCCTTGTTGTTGATGACCCAGTTGCTGGCGACGCCCACGGCAAGTTTGTCGTTGCCCGCCAGCGGGAACGGCATCATGCCGATTTCAAACCCGAGATCGCCGAAATCGGTCAACATGCCGTAGCTCCAGTTGCCCTGGTGCACCATGGCCGTTTTGCCCGTCGCGAAGTCGCCCATTTGCGTGTCGTATTTGACTTCCAGCGGATTTTTCGTGTGCGCCCGGATGGCTTCCAAGAATTGCGCGAATTCCTGGAACTCCTTCGTCTCCGCCATCTTGACTTCGCCTTTGTTCAGCTTCTCGATGAACGCCCGCGGATCCGGCTGCAGCGCGAACGGCGTGTTGATGATGTGGCCGATCAGGAAGTACGCTTCCTGCGACAGGCTCAGGCCGTTCTTGCCTTCGGCCTTCAGCTTCTCCAGCGTTTGCGTGAATGAAGCGAGGTCCGACACGTCCTTCGGATCGACCAGGCTCTTGTTGTACACCAGGCCGAAGCCTTCCACGCCGTACGGCACGCCGACGATCTTGCCGTCGATCGTGAGCGCCATGTTGGGCGCGATGTGCTGCACGTACGGTTCGTTGCTCAGATCGTAGTAGTACGATTTGAACTTCTCCGCTTCCGCGCCGGTGCCGATGCTGAAGATCGTCGCGCCTTCGTTTGCGGTCAGCTTCGCCTGCAGCTGCGTCACGTAGGCGTCGCCGACGGTGCCCCACACTTCCACTTCGTTGCCGGTTTCTTCCTTGTACTTTTTCACCAGCGCTTCAAGCTGCTCCGAAATTTCGACCTTCGACTGGAAGATCGAAATTTTCTTCAGCTTCTCCGGCGCCGGGGAAGACGGGGCGGAAGACGGCGAAGAAGCGGACGGGGAAGGCGAAGAAGAGCTGTCCTTCTTGCCGCCGCAAGCCGCCAGGACGAACACCATCGCCAGCGCCACTAGTAAAATCAACGAACTTTTTACTTTTTTCATCAAACCCTGCCCCCGTTTTATAAAGTAGTAAAGTAAACGCTTTATTGCTTATGTTAGTTTAGGGACAAGGCCGTTGTCAATAAAAAAAGTCGGTATTTTTATTAAAAAACAAATTTGTTTTACTTTTATCTTGCCTTTTCATTTACCTTACCGATTTTCGCCACCGGATCGTGGCGCTCAGCTTGAACGGCTCCGTGCCGATCGATTCGCTGATCAACGCCAGCAGTTTTTTCGCCGCCAGATAGCCGCTTTCGTACCGCGGAATGGATATGGTTGTCAGCCCGGCCATCTCCGCCTTTTCCGAGTCGTCGAACCCCGTGACCGAAATATCGTCCGGAACGCGAACGCCGTTCTCTTCGAACGCGCGGATGGCGCCGAGCGCCATCTGGTCGTTGGCGCAGACGAGCACCTCCGGCAGATCCTGGCTGAGCAGCATGATTTTCGCCGCCTGGTAACCGCTTTGCTCGCGGTAATTGCCGTGAAAGTAGTATTTCCGTTCGAAGGGAATTCCACACTTCTCCAGCGTGTCGAGAAATCCGGCATAGCGTTCCTTGTGGTCCAGCGTAAATTCCAGGCCGCCGATGAACCCGAACTTCCGGAAGCCTTTGTCGACCAGCGCCTGCACCATGTCGCACATGACCGGATAGTTGTCGACGATGACGCTCTTCGTTCGCGCCCTCTCGTCCGCGATGATGCGGTCCATGACCACCACGGGGAAGTCCGGCTTTGCCACGGAGACCAGAAAATCATCCGTCAGGCTGCTGTCCAGCACGATGGCGCCGCTGGCGAAGCTCTCGCGCATGTAACTGGCGGCGGATTTGCTCGTGCAAATGATCAGATCGTACCCGTTCTCCGTCAGACAGACGCTGATCCCTTCGATAATTTTCAGGTAAAAATCGCGGTCGAAATCGCTGAACACGAACAGGACGGTTTTGGGCCGGACCGCCTTGCCTTTTTTTCGCGCCGCGTCCGGGTCGTATCCCAGGTCCGCGCAAATTTGCAGAATGCGTTCCCTCGTCGCCTGTCCCACGTTTTTGCGCCCGTTCAGCACGTTGGACACGGTGGAGATGGAAACGCCCGCAAGTTCTGCGATTTCTTTCAACCTCGCCATGCAGATCGGGACTCCTCGCTGTATTTTACGTTTTCATGTCAGTGTTTATATATCATATCCGGCGGTTTTTTGTAAAATTTTTTGTAAAATTTTATCTTGGGTGAAACATGCGCCGCTCGGTGTTCATTTGGCTGCGTGACGGCGGCCGGTTGACAACCCGACCGCCGCCGCATATAATAGGGACCAACAATCAAACAGCCTGAGCAAACGCCGAGAACAGGAGCAGTAGGGTTGGCGCCCTGCTTCAGAGAGCTGCGGGTTGGTGCGACGCAGCGGATGGGACACCCGAACTCGCCTGGGAGCGGACCGGTGGAACGAAGCGCGGCGCTTGAGGCATTCAGTACACCGGTACGGCTGGCCCCCGTGATCGGGCGCGAGAGGCCGCCGACGGCCGCCGGATCCGAAACCCGGAATCCCGGCAGCCGGTTCGGGAAGTTGTCGGCGGCAACAAGAGTGGTACCGCGGCAGGTCATGAAGGCCCGTCGTCTCTTGAAGAGACGGCGGGCTTTTTGGTTAACCGAATATCGTCCATGCGCGATGAACAGGAGCAGTAGGCCTTGCGCCCGGGTGACAGAGAGCTGCGGGTCGGTGCGACGCAGCCGAAGGGAAGCCGAACTCGCCTGGGAGCGCCGCGTCCGAACGCCGGGCGCACGGCTTCCGCGCGGCCTTCGCCGCTGCGAAAGACCGGACGCCGCAGCCGGTAGGACGTTTGCGGCCGGCCTCCGATATCGGGCCGCCGGGATCGGACGCCATGAACGCATGCCGTCCGGCCCGGGCGAAGGGGGAGCGGACCGGACCCGGCACCCGCACGGGGAAAATCCGCTTCAACAAGAGTGGTACCGCGGCGGTATGGCAAACCCGTCGTCTCTTGCAGGAGACGGCGGGTTTTTTTCATACATCATTAAAACCGTCAAGGAGGGGTTCAAGATGACCGAAGCCAAGAGGAGAATCCGCATTTTCGACACGACCCTGCGCGACGGCGAACAGGCTCCCGGCGCTTCCATGAAGCCGGAACAGAAGATCGTCGTCGCCCGCCAGCTGGCGAAGCTCGGGGTCGACACCATCGAGCCGGGCTTTCCCATTTCCAGCCCGGGCGAGTTCCAGGCGATCCGGCAGATTTCCCGCGAACTGCAGGAGACGGAAATCTGCGGTTTCGCCCGATGCGTGAAGGCGGACATCGACGCGGCGGTGGAAGCGACCAGGGACGCGGCCCGCAGGCGTCTGCACCTGTTCGTGTCCTCGTCGCAAATCCATATGGATTTCCAGCTGCGCAAGACGCGCGAACAGGTCAAGCAGCTGGCGCGGGAGATGGTCGCCTACGCCAAGCAATTCGTGGATGAAATCGAGTTTTCGCCCATGGACGCGTCCCGTTCCAGCGAGGAGTTTCTGTACGAGCTGTTGGAGGCGGTCATCGGGGAAGGCGCGACGATCATCAACATCCCGGACACGACGGGGTACGCCCTGCCGGAGGAATTCGGCCCGCTGTTTTCCCGTCTGCGCCAAAACGTCCGCGGCGCCGACCGGGTCGTGTTCAGCGCGCACTGCCACAACGACCTCGGCATGGCGGTGGCCAACAGCCTGGCGGCGATTCGCCACGGCGCCACGCAGGTGGAAGTGTGCATCAACGGCGTCGGCGAGCGGGCGGGCAACTGCGCGCTGGAGGAACTGGTGATGGCCATCCACACGCGGAGCGATTCCCTGGGCGTGGAAACCGGCATCCGCCTGGACCAGCTGTATGAGACCTCCCGCGTGGTCAGCCGGATGATGCATTTTCCCATCGCGTACAACAAGCCCATCTTCGGCCGCAACGCCTTCCAGCACGAGTCGGGCATCCATCAGGACGGCCTGCTGAAAAACCGCAGCACCTACGAAATTATGGATCCGGAAGCGATGGGCATTCCGCGGGAAATGATCGTGCTCGGCAAGCACTCCGGCCGCCATGCCTTGAGGCACCGGGTGGAGGAATTCGGCATCCGGCTGCGGGACGACCAGCTGGAGGACCTGTATCACCGGTTCAAGGCCAAAGCGGACGAGCTGAAAATCGTCCCCGACGACGTCTTGCTGCAGCTGGTGGGCGAGTCGACCGCCACGTCGGTGGAGCCGTTCTCCCTGGTGGATCTGCAGGTCGTCTCCGGGACGCAGCGCAAGCGCATGGCTTCCGTCACGATCCGGACGGCGGACGGCGAGGAACGGACGTACACGGGCGCCGGCGACGGGCCGCTGGAAGCGGTGATCCACTGCATCCGCCAGGCGATTCCGGACGCGGGCGAATTCGAAGATCTGGAGCTGCATTCGTTATCCACAGGGGAGGACGCCTTCGGCGAGGCGACCGTTACCGTGCTGCACGGCGGCAAACGATACAAGGGCACGGCCATCGACCGGGACATCATCCTGGCATCGGCGCGGGCGTATGTGGCCGCCTGCAACAGCGCCTATATGGCGCAGAACCGGCAACGCCCGGCTTCGGCGGCCGGACTGTGACGGTCGCGGCGGGCGGGGGGCGCAAGCCTGCGGATCATCACAAGGGGTGTGGGCAACATATCCACACCCCTTGTGCATGTTGTGGAAATCGTTTGCGAAAGGTTGATGGAACAACGCTTGAAATTTTCTGAAACGGGGATTACTTTTTCACAACCGATTGTGAATATTGTGGACAAAGTGAACAAACGGGTTCCGCCCCGGGATGACCGAAGGATTTTCGCATGTATCTGGCGAACAAGACACATGCGTGCCAAGGAGGCGAACCATGGAACCGGAAAACATTGCCGGCCGCAAGCGGGAAATGCGCGTCCGGATGGCGGAGCGGCGGGACGCCGTGCCCGAAGGAGAGCGCCGCGAACTGTCCGCGCGGCTGTGCCGGGTGGCGGAACGGGAGCTGGTGGAGCCGCTGCGGAAACGGCTGGGCCGTCCGCTGGCGGTCTGCCTTTACGGCGCGTTTCGTTCCGAGGCGGACCCGGCGGACCTCGCCGCGTCGTGCATGGCCAGGGGCGACGCGATTTATGCGCCGCGGGTCGCGCCGGGCGGGGAAGCCATGGAAGTGAGGCGTCTCGCGTCGCCCACCGATTGGATCCGGGGCCGCTACGGCGTGCCGGAGCCGGACCCGGACCGCACCGAAAGGCTGAGCCCGGCGGTCTTGGCGGAGAAGCTGGATCTCATCCTGGTGCCGGGACTGGCCTTCGACCGGCGTGGGCGGCGTCTCGGATACGGCGGAGGACATTACGACCGCCTGTACCGGCTGGTGAAGGACGGCGAACCGCCGGATTTCGCGGGAAGGGGACCGCTGTGGGCCGGTTTTGCCTTCTCGTTTCAGATCGCCGATGAGGCGCTGCCGGCGGAATCCCACGATCTGCGTCTGGACGCGGTGGCGACGGAGCTCGGGATCATCTGGTGCGAACGGCCCTGCGGGTGACCGGACGCATGCCCGCCGCCCGCGTGACGGCCGTCGGCCGACCGGGTGAACCGGCGGCATGCCCGGCCGCAGCCGCCCGGCCCTGTCGGACTCGCTGTCGGCCGGTCCGGCCGCCCGGACCGCTCCGTCGAACCGGCCGGCAAAGTCTTGGAAAGCGGAGGGATGGACATGCGTTGGCAGGTGGCTCTTCTGGTGACATGCAGGGGCGGAGTCCGCACCGCGGCCGAGGAAGAGAGCGCGCAGGTCATCCGCGAGCTGGTGGAAGAAGAGCTGAGGGGAGTCTTGACGGAAGAGCGGGTCGTGCCTGACGAGCGCAAAGAGATTCAAGCCGCCCTGATTGAAATGACCGATTATTATCGCCCGCATCTGGTGCTGACCGTCGGCGGCTCGGGGGTCGGTCCGCGCGACCATGTGCCCGATGCGACCATGCTCGTGGTGGACCGCACCGTTCCCGGCATGGCGGAGGCGATGCGGCGGAAGGCGATGCGGCGGATGCCGGAGGCCATGCTGCACCGCGGCGTGTGCGGTATCCGCGGCGGCACCCTGATCGTCAATCTGCCCGGCGACCCGCACGGCGTCCACGAACATTTTTCGGCCATTCTCGGGACGCTGCCGGAGGCGCTGGCGGCGGTGTCGGGGGCGGCGGCTCCGGCGGCGGAGGAGACGGAAGGCGGCAGCGGGTGAGCGGAAGCCTCGAGGTCAACGCGCAAGCAAACCGGCCGGGCTCCGAAAGCCTGCGGGCGGCGGCAGGGACGACCCTCCGGATGACGGTTCGTGAAAGATCGCCATACAAATGTCAAGGTCCGGGGCTTTGTCCGAAAGACAGGGTATGATATGATACGGATTACGGAAAAGAACCTTATTTGTTACTGGAGGCTTGTCCGATGTCCGGAATCGGCATCTCGGGGCTGATCTTGCTGGTGATCATCGCCCTTTTGCTTTTTGGGCCGAGCAAGCTGCCCGAACTGGGGCGGGCGTTCGGCCGCACGCTGCGCGAGTTCCGCAAAGGGGCCAGCGAGCTGATCGAAGACGAGGAGGATGGGAAGAAACGGACGCACCCGCCGGAGCCGGCGGCGAAAACCTCTTCGGACGCTTTGCCGGCCGGCGGAGACGACCGGCGGGAGGAGCGGCGGCTTCCGGAATGACCGCGACGCGGTGCGCAAGGGGAGGTTGACGGTCCGATGGCCGAACGGCGTTCCGAACCGCGGCCGGAAGAAGCGCGCAAGATGACGGTGTGGGAACACATCGGCGAGCTGCGCGGCCGGCTGATCCGCGTGCTGGTCGTGTTCGGTCTGGCGCTGGCGGGCGGTCTGGCCGGCACGGAGCCGGTGTTCGAATATCTCGTCCGGGCGGCGCCGTCCGACAAGCTGGAGCTGAACGCCTTCTCGCCCTGGGACGCCGTCAGCCTGTACGTGAAGATCGGGGTGTTGCTCGCGCTGGCGGTGGCCGTCCCGTATGCTTTTTATGAAATGTGGGCATTCGTCAAACCCGGGCTCAGCCGGAAGGAGCGGGCCGTGACGCTGCGTTACGTGCCCTGGGCTTTCCTGATGCTGCTTGCCGGACTTGCGTTTGCCTATTTTGTCGTGTTTCCGATGGCGTTTCTGTTCACCGAACGGGTCACCCTCGCCATGGGTCTCAAACAGACCTATGGCGTCGGCCAGTATTTTGCCTTCATGCTGAACATCCTGCTTCCGGTGTCGCTTCTGTTCGAAATGCCCCTGGTCATCCTGTTCCTGACCCGGATCGGGATGCTCAGCCCGCGGCTGCTGGTCAAAATGCGGCGGGTCGCCTGGTTCCTCATGGTGCTGGTCGCGACGATGATCACGCCGCCGGACGTCGTCTCGGACCTGCTCGTTTCCGTGCCGCTCATCGCCCTGTACGAATTCAGCGTATGGCTGTCCAAGGTCGCCGACCGAAGGCGCCTCCGGGCGCTTAAGCAAAGCCTTGGCGAGAGCTGAACATCCGATTTCGGGCCCGTCCTTGCGACGGGTTTTTGTTTGGTTCCGGCCCCTCCGGATGCGTCTCAATATTTTTGGGCATGGGTCTTGAAATGAACAGGCAAAATCAGTATGATTAAGATTGGCTGTTAGCACTAGGTGAGGTTGAGTGCTAACAAAATTCTCATCTTCCACAAAAACACGGACAAAGGAGGCCATCTTCATGATCAGACCTTTGGGCGACCGTGTTCTGGTCGAACCGAGCCAACGAGAAGAAAAGACGCCCGCGGGCATCGTGCTGCCCGACACGGCGAAGGAAAAGCCGCAGGAAGGCACCGTTATCGCGGTCGGCAGCGGCGCGCTGAACAAGGACGGGCAGCGGATCCCGCTTGAGGTGAAAGTGGGCGACCGCGTGCTGTTCTCCAAATACGCCGGAACGGAAGTCAAGTACGAGGGCAAGGAATACCTCATCATGAAGGAGAGCGACATCCACGCGGTGATCGAGTGAAGCCGGAACCGCCCGTGGAGCCGGCTTGAGATTTCCCCGGAAACGATACCGAAACCAAGGAGGGTTTTACCGATATGGCGAAAGAGATCAAGTTCAGTGAAGACGCCCGCCGCGCCATGCTTCGCGGGGTCGACAAGCTGGCCGATGCCGTGAAGGTGACGCTCGGTCCGAAAGGGCGCAACGTCGTTCTGGAGAAAAAATTCGGTTCCCCGCTGATCACCAACGACGGGGTGACGATCGCCAAGGAAATCGAGCTGGAAGATCCCTTTGAAAACATGGGCGCCCAGCTGGTGAAGGAAGTCGCCACGAAGACCAACGACGTGGCCGGTGACGGCACGACGACGGCGACGGTGCTGGCGCAGGCCCTGATCCGCGAAGGCCTGAAGAACGTCACCGCCGGCGCCAACCCGGTGGGCATCCGCAGAGGCATCGAGAAGGCCGTGAACGCCGCCGTCGAGGAACTGAAGAAAATCGCCAAGCCGGTGGAAGGCCGCCAAAACATCGCCCAGGTGGCCGCCATCTCCGCGTCGGACGAATCGGTGGGCACCCTCATCGCCGACGCCATGGAGAAAGTCGGCAACGACGGCGTCATCACCGTGGAAGAGTCCAAGGGCTTCCAAACCGAGCTTGAAGTCGTGGAAGGGATGCAGTTCGACCGCGGCTACATCTCCCACTACATGGTCACGGACACCGACAAGATGGAAGCCATCCTGGACGATCCGTACCTCCTGATCACGGACAAGAAGCTGTCCAACATTCAGGACATCCTGCCCATTCTGGAGCAAGTCGTGCAAACGGGCAAACCGCTGCTCATTATCGCCGAGGATGTGGAAGGCGAAGCGCTGCCCACGCTGGTGCTCAACAAGCTGCGCGGCACCCTGAACTGCGTCGCGGTGAAGGCGCCCGGCTTCGGCGACCGCCGCAAGGCCATGCTGGGTGACATCGCCACGCTGACCGGCGGCCAGGTGATCACGGAAGAGCTCGGCCTCGAGCTGAAAACGACCCGTCTCGACCAGCTCGGCCGTGCCCGCCAAGTGCGCGTGAGCAAGGAAAACACCATCATCGTCGACGGCCACGGCCGCAAGGAAGACATCGAAGCGCGCATCAAGCAAATCAAGGCGCAAATTGAGGAGACGACCTCCGACTTCGACCGCGAAAAATTGCAGGAGCGCCTGGCCAAGCTGTCGGGCGGCGTGGCGGTCATCAAGGTCGGCGCGGCGACGGAAACCGAGCTCAAGGAGCGCAAGCTGCGCATCGAAGACGCCCTGAACGCCACCAAAGCGGCCGTGGAAGAAGGCATCGTGTCCGGCGGCGGCACGGCTTACATCAACGTGCTCAAAGCCGTGGCCGAAGTGCAGGCCGAAGGCGACGAGAAGACCGGCGTCAACATCGTGCTGCGCGCGCTGGAAGAGCCGGTGCGCACCATCGCGACCAACGCCGGCGAGGAAGGTTCCGTCATCGTCGAGCGCCTGAGAAAGGAACCGCTGGGCATCGGCTTCAACGCCGCCACCGGCGAATGGGTCAACATGTATGAAGCGGGCATCATCGACCCGGTGAAGGTGACCCGCTCCGCCCTGCAAAACGCGGCCTCCGTGGCGGCGCTGTTCCTGACGACGGAAGCCATTGTCGCCGACAAGCCGGAGAAGGAAAAAGGCGGCCGTCCGGGCATGGGCGACATGGACATGTGAGCCCGCAAAACCGGCAAAACATCAGAAGCGGAATTCCCGCAAGGGAGTTCCGCTTCTTTTGGTTCCGACGGTAGACGGACACGGCGGCGCCAAAAAAACCGACATAAAATGACAAGATGTCAAGGCAGGACCCGGGAGGAAAAACCGGGACCATTGTGGAACAAGTAAAAGAGTTTCCGCAAAAGGCGCGGGAAAACGACGGATTTCGGTAATCACCGGAACAAGCGGTGCGGCGAAGCCGGCAGCGTTGTCCGTCAGCTCCAGGTGCGCCGGAGCGGGGAGCGGCCTGCATGGGCGGAGGGAGATCCTGTCGATGGCGATGATGCATCAGCAGCTTTTTCGCAAAACGTCTCTTGAAACTTTGGAATCGCCAGAGCAGCTCGACCGGCTGCTTACGGTCATTTCCTGGCGGTCTTGGATCGCCCTTGCCGGTGCCGTTACCCTGCTCGCGGCCATTGCCGTTTGGGGATTCGCCGGAAGTTTGCCGGTGAACGTGTACGGCCAGGGCATCCTGATCAGTTCGGGTGGGATCCAGACCATCGTGGCCACCGAAAGCGGACAAGTATCGGATATCCGGGTCGGGACCGGCGACTTCATCGAAAAGGGCGAAGTGGTCGCGCGGCTCCAGCAGCCGGAAATCTTAAGCGAGATTCAGTTCACCGAGGCCCAGCTGCGCAGCTTGCTTGCCTCCGGAGCCACGGACGACCAGCCCATGGTGCGGGAGCTGCGCGAGAAATTGGACGGCCTCCGGGACCGGCTGAATCTCGCCACGAGAATCGTCAGTCCATACTCGGGCAAAGTAGTCGAAGTGAAAGTGCGGCGCGGCGAATATATCCCGAGGGGGGCCCAGGTGGTCACCATCGAGCAGACGGGAGAGCAGCTGAACACCCTCGAGGCCGTCCTGTACGTGTCGCCCGGTGACGGAAAGCGGATCCATCCCGGGATGGAAGTGAAGCTCGAGACGGCTTCCATCGCGAAAGAAACCTACGGATATCTCCTCGGACGGGTCACCCGCGTCAACGAATTTCCATCCACCTTCCAGGGAATGGTCAACGTGCTCGGCAACGAAGATTTGGCGAGAACGCTGGCCGGGTCGGGCGCTCCCATCGAAGTGAGGGTTCATCTGATTCCGGACGCCGGCACGGATAGCGGCTATAAATGGTCCAGCTCGGACGGCCCGCCCGTTTCCATTCAAAGCGGGACGCTGGTGAAAGGCATCATCACCGTGGAAGACTCGCCTCCCCTGGCGAAGATCTTCCCTCAGCTCAAGTGAGGCGGGTGCGTTCCGCAATGGGCAATCACGTGAAAACTCCCACGGTCATCCAAATGGAAGCGGTGGAGTGCGGGGCCGCCGCTTTGGGCATTATTTTGGGCTACTACGGCAAGCATGTCCCCCTGGAAGAGCTGCGTGTCGCCTGCGGCGTGTCGCGCGACGGCAGCAAGGCGAGCAACATCGTGAAGGCGGCGCGGGAATACGGTCTGGTCGCCAAGGGTTACCGGAAAGAGCCGGAAGACCTCAAACAAATGAAAATGCCGGTGATCATCCACTGGAATTTCAATCATTTTGTCGTGCTGGAAGGCTTCCGCAAAAAGAAGTTTTACCTGAACGACCCCGCCACCGGCCCGCGCACCGTGACCGAAGAGGAATTCGACCGCAGTTTCACGGGGATTGTGCTCACCTTTGAGCCTGGCGAGCATTTCAAGAAGGAAAAGCGAAAAGCGGGTTTCCTGTCCTCGCTGTACACCCGGATCGCGCCGATGAAAGCGGCGCTCCTGTACGTCGTGCTCGTCAGCCTCCTGCTGGTCGTGCCGGGCCTGGTCATTCCGATGTTCATCCAGCTCTTCGTGGACGACATCCTGTTGGCCGGCCTGCATCACTGGCTCATTCCTTTGCTCGGCGGCATGGCGGCGGCGGCGCTGCTCATCGGCGCCTTTACATGGCTGCAGCAATATTACCTGATGAGACTGCAAACGGCGCTCGCCATCGGCATGGCGGCCAAGTATTTCTGGCACGTGCTTCGCCTGCCCATGGAATTTTTCACCCAGCGGCACAGTGGCGACATCACGCAGCGGATCAGCTCCAACGACCGGGTGGCGATGCTGCTGTCGGGCCAGCTTTCCACCAACTTCCTGAACTGCCTGTCGGTCGTCTTCTTTACGGTCATCATGGTGCAATACAGCGTCCCGCTGACGCTGGTCGCGGTGCTTTTCGCCATCGTGAATTTCCTTTATCTTCGGAGCGTGTCGAGATCCCGCGTGGACGAAAACATGAAGCTTCTGCAGGAACAAGGGAAAATCGCGGGCACGACCATGGCCGGACTGCGCATGATCGAAACACTGAAGGCCGGCGGCCGGGAGGGGGACTTCTTCAACAAGTGGGCCGGATTGTCCGCGAAGCTGATGAACACGCAGCAAAAGCTGGGACTGCAGACGCAGGTGGTGAACGCCGTCCCGTCCTTTCTGACGTTTCTCGGCCAAATCGCCATTTTGGGGATCGGCGGATGGCTGGTCATGTCGGGAGAGATGACGATCGGAATGCTGGTGGCGTTTCAATCCCTGATGCAAAGCTTCATGGCTCCCCTGAACGGCCTGATCCAGCTCGGCAGCCAGCTGGATGAGGTAAAGGGGGATCTGAACCGGTTGGACGACGTGCTTCGGTACAAACCGGATCCCGAAACGCAAAGGGAGCGGGAAGCGCTCGTTCATGCCGGCGATTCGGCAGGCAAGCTGACGGGCAAGGTGGAATTGCGCAACGTGACGTTCGGGTACAGCCGCCTGGAACCGCCCCTGATTGAAAATTTCAGCCTGGTGCTCGAACCCGGGTCCAGGGTGGCGCTCGTCGGCGGCTCCGGCAGCGGCAAGTCCACGGTGGCGAAACTGGTGATCGGACTCTATCCGCCCTGGAGCGGGGAGATCCTGTTCGACGGAAAGCCACGCCGGGATTGGGACCGTTACGTGCTGACGAATTCCATCGCCGTCGTGGACCAGGACATTCACATGTTCGAAGGCACCGTCCGCGACAACCTGACGCTGTGGGATCCGACGGTGCCCGAAACGGACATCGTCCGCGCGGCCAAGGACGCCTGCATCCACGACGACATCGTCAAAAAGCCGGGAGGATATGACCACGTCATTGAGGAGGGGGCGCGGAACTTCAGCGGCGGCCAGAAGCAGCGCCTGGAGATCGCCCGTGCGCTCGTCAACAACCCGTCGATTCTCGTCCTGGACGAAGCGACGAGCGCCCTTGACCCCAAAACGGAACTGGCGATCGACCGCAATCTTCGCAGAAGGGGCTGCACGTGCCTGATCATCGCCCATCGGCTCAGCACGATTCGCGACTGCGACGAAATCATCGTGATGGACCGGGGGAAGATCGTCCAGCGGGGAACGCATGAACAGCTGGCGGGCGTGGACGGCCCTTATGCCAGGCTGATACGGGAAGCCTGACGCTCCGGGAAGGGGAACGGCAGATGTCGGACAGTCTCGCGTTGGAATGGGAAAAATTCGGCGAAATCATGGCGCTCAAAGGCAACCGGACCGTAGACTGGGGACGGGACCGGTCCGCGTGGTATGTACGGGCCGGCGAGGTGAATCTGTTTGCGGTGGCCGGAACGGATCCGGAGGCGCGGGGGAGACGGGAATATCTCTTTTCTGTGCGGGAAGGCCAGCTGATCGCAGGCTTGGGCATCGACCCGGACCGGGAAAACGAATTTCCTTTCCGGCTGGTGATGAACGGTGTCGCGGACACGGAACTCATCCGGATCGACGGAAATTTGCCGGAGGACAAGCGGTCAGCGATTCCGGGGTATGCACGGCTGGGCCGGGAGTGGGAAGACCGGCTGCTCAGGTGGATGCAGCTTGCCGGCACCGACGTGCCCGAGCCGGATGCCTTCGACCGGGAAGCGTTTCTGGAGGCGGTGCGGCAGTTCCTGGCGGCGTCGGCCGCGCGGGAAGCCGAGCGCCTGCGACGGCTGAAGGTCATCGACCGGAAGCGGATGGAACAGTCTGTGAAAACCCTGTCGGACGCCATCCGGGCCGGAAGGGACCACGCCCCCCAAGTGGCGGAGCCGGATCGCGACGCCCTGCTCCGCACGTGCCAGCTCATCGGACAAAAAAGCCGTATTCCCATCACCGCGCCGCTAAGAAGATCGTCCGATGCGGATCCCGTCGTGCAGCTGAAACAGATCGCCAAAGCGTCCAAAATCCGGATGCGGCAGGTTCTGCTGGAAGGCGAGTGGTGGAGACAGGACAACGGACACCTGCTGGCCTTCCGCAAGGAGGACCGGCGTCCTGTCGCCCTCATCGTCAAAAAAGAGAATCATTACATGATGCACGATGTGGTCGACGGGACCGTCCGGCGGGTCACCCGGGAAACCGAACGGATGCTGGACCGGCGGGCCTATATGTTTTACCGGCCGTTTCCTCCGCGCCGGCTCACCCTCTGGGATCTGATGCGATTCAGCTCGCAGACGCCCCGGCTTCGGAAGGACGTCTTCGTGATGACCGCCTTCGGCATCATCGGCGGTCTGTTGTCCCTCGCCGTTCCCATGGGGACGGGAGAGCTGGTGGACCGCATCATTCCGGGCGCGGAACGCGGCCGGATGTTCGATTTCGTCCTGATCCTCACCGCCATTGCCGTGGCGTCGCTTTCGTTCCAGATTACGCGCTCCATCGCCATGATGCGCGCGGAAATGCGGCTCGACTCCGGCATCCAGGCCGCGGTCTGGGACCGGGTGCTCAATCTGCCGGTGCCGTTTTTCCGAAAATACAGCTCGGGAGATCTGGCCCTTCGCGCAGGCAGCGTCGCCGCGATCCGGCAGGCGCTGTCGGGGACGACGATGTCCGCCGTTTTCAGCGCCCTGTTTTCATCCACCCAGTTTTTTCTGCTGTTCTACTACAGTTCACGACTGGCGTGGCTGGCCGCCGTTCTGGTGGCCGTCGGCATCGGGGCGGTGGCGCTGCTCGGTTATGTCATGGTCCGCAAGGAACGGCAGCTGGCGGATCTGAACGGCAAGCTGACCGGAATCGTGTTCCAGATCGTGGGCGGCGTCTCCAAGTTTCGCATGGCCGGCGCGGAAAAAAGAGCCTTCGGCTTGTGGTCGGACCATTTCGGGGAAGTCCGGAAAACGGGTTTCCGCGCGGGACTCATCCGCATCTGGTCCTCCGTGTTTCACGCGGTATATCCCACCGTCACGACGATGCTGCTGTTTTTCGGGGTGATCGGGTTAGCGCCGGCGATGTCCACCGGGGCGTTTCTCGCGTTTCACAGCGCGTTTTCCGGATTCATCATATCGATGATGGCCATGGGCACGTCCCTCATCATGGCGCTCAACGTCATTCCGTTGTATGAGCGGGCCAAGCCGATTCTGGAGACGGAGCCGGAGATCGGCGAGGAGAAGGAAGACCCCGGAGAGCTCACGGGCGCCATCGAGGTAAGCCATGTCGATTTCCGTTACGAGGAAAACGGGGACTTTGTGCTCAAGGATGTGTCCATCCGGGTCAACCCCGGGGAATTCGTCGCCATTGCGGGCCCGTCGGGAAGCGGCAAGTCGACGCTGCTCCGTCTGCTTCTCGGATTCGAACGCCCGACCTCCGGAGCCATTTACTACGACAACCGCAATCTGCAGGACCTGGACATCCAGGAAGTGAGAAGCCAGCTGGGTGTCGTCCTTCAGGGAGGACAGGTGCTCGCCGGCGACATTTTGACCAACATTATCGGTTCTTCGAACCTGACGATGGAGGACGCCTGGGAGGCGGCCCGGATGGCCGGGCTGGAAGAGGACATCCGCGGCATGCCCATGGGCATGTTCACCATGGTGGACGACGGCGGCCGCACGCTGTCGGGCGGACAGCGGCAGCGTCTCCTGATCGCCCGGGCCCTGGTCCACAAGCCGAAAATTCTGTTCTTCGACGAAGCCACCAGCGCCCTGGACAACCGGACGCAGAAGATGGTCAGCGACAGCATCGAACGGCTGAAAACGACGCGGGTGGTCATCGCCCACCGGCTGAGCACGATCATGAACGCCGACCGCATCTACGTGCTGGAAAACGGCCGGGTCGTGGAAGAAGGGACGTTTCGGGAACTGATGGACCGCGGCGGGACATTTTACGAACTGGCCAAACGGCAAATGGCCTGACAGAGGGGGAGCGCATGAATCGGGAATTCAAAACCTTCCTGGCCGCACTGGTCCTGTCGGCAATCCTTGGCGCATGCGGCGCTCCCGCCGGCAACGGGCCCGAGACAAGCGGAACGCCGAGGCCAAACGGCTCGCCCGAGCCCGTGAAAACGATGGACCCCCGGTATTTTCCGACGCTGCCCGACGAATTCCGGCGGATCCATGAAAACGGCTACCTGACGGTGGGCATGTATGCGGAAGACCGCTTTCCCTTTTTCTTTGTGGACGAGCGGGGAGAACTGGTCGGCAGCGACGTGGAAATGGCCCGGGACATCGCCCGCCAATTGGGCGTCGCGGAGGTCCGGTTCGACCGCTCGGCGCGGTCGTTTGAAGAGCTCATCGATCTGGTGGCCGCGGGCCGGTACGACATGGCCGTCTCGAAGATCAGCATCACGCTGAACCGCGCCCAGCGGGTGCTGTTCAGCGAACCGTATCTGTCGCTGAGGCAGGCGCTGCTCGTCAACCGGATGCGGCTGGCCGCCCTGAAAACCCGGCAGATGACGGACCCGATCGAACTGCTGCGGACCAACCCGGTGGAAATCGGCGCCATGGCGGGAACATCCTACATGGAATTTGCCCGGGAAATTTTCCACGCGTCGGAAGTCGTTCCGTATGATTCGAGGGAGCGCATGCTGGAAGACGTGCGGCGGGGAGACATCGCGGCCGCGTTTTACGACGAGTTCGAGTTCCAGCGGCACATCAACGAATTTCCGGACGTCCTGTTGGATCTGCAATTTGTCGTGCTGGAAGGGCGCAAGGACAACCTGGCCGTCGCCATTCCGCCGAGCCACTTCCACATGCAGGCATGGCTGAAGGAATATCTGGCCTATCTGCCGCCGCTGGACATCGGCCAGCTGCTTGACCGGTACGGCAATTCGCCCGGCGAACCGGGCCGGGGGACGGAGTGAAACCCATGGCGAAACTGGAATGGCTCAAGCGGCCCGGCACGTCCCTGGCCGCGATGGCGATCGGCATTCTGCTGGGGCTCTACGATCGGAATGTCGCCCTGTTTCTCGCCCCCGTCGGGGAATTGTATCTTTCCTTTTTAAAAATGCTGGTCGTTCCCATCATGGTGACGGCCATCATCTCCAGCCTGGGCAAGCTCATGGCTTCGCGGGAGGCGGTGCGTTACCTGAAGCGGACGGTGCTGACCTTCGCCACCGGCCTGCTGCTGGTCAGCCTCATCGGCGTCGGCGCGGGGCTGATCGGTAATCCGGGGACCGGACTGGATCAGCGCGCGCGGGAAGTGCTGGGAAACGCGATCATGGGCGGAGAGGCGATGGTCAGCGGCCAGTCCGGAACGCAGGGCGCCTTTACGGTGATGGATTTTCTGGCCATGATCATCCCGACCAACCTGTTCGAATCGCTGCTCGGCGAACAGAACCTGCAGGTGCTGTTCGTGGCCATGGTGTTCGGCGTGGCCATCGGTACCGTCCGCGAGAAAAAGCGGGACGACGTCCTGGACGTCATCGAGGTGATCTACAAGGCTTTCGAGCGGATCATCGGCTGGAGCATCTACGGACTGCCCGTCGGGCTGCTCTGCCTGATGGCCGGCCAGTTCGCGTCGATGGGAATGGATTTGCTGACGGCCATGACGAAATTCATCGTCCTGATCCATCTCGCGTGCCTGATCATCCTGCTTCTGAGTGCGGTTCTGATCTGGAAGCTGACCGGGCGTTCGTTGGTGCGGTCGACGGCGGATCTCAAACAGCCGCTGCTCATCGCCTTCGGCACCCGCAACAGCCTGGCGACGCTGCCGTTCATCTTCCAGGCGCTGCGCGCGCGTTACCGGCTGGAGGAGAAAACGGTCAATTTCGTAACTCCCCTGAGCATCATCCTCTGCCGGTATAGCATGGTGACGATGTTTTCCGTCGGGACGATCTTTGTGGCCCAGCTGTATGGCGTGCCCTTGGGCCCGGGGCAAATCGCGACGGTCCTCCTGGCTTCCATCCTGGCCGCACTCTCGGGCGCGGGGGCTCCCGCCCTCGTCTCGCTGTCGATGATCGGCATCATTCTTGCGCCGTTGGGGCTGCCTTCGGAAACGGCGGTGGTGCTGCTGCTCGCGGTCACGCCCATCGTCGACCCGATCCTGACGATGCTGAACGTGCATTTGGCCTGCGCGTCGACCATTCTCGTCAATGGTTCCGAGGTCAAGGCGACCCGTTCCGTGCGGGTTGGAAAGGAGATCAAAGCATGAGACGCTTGCCGATTGCCATCCTCCTCTTGCTGGCGATGGCCGTTGCCGGTTGCTCGGTCGCATCCACGGCGCAAGAGCGCGAAGCCTTCGCCAAGCGCCACAGGGGTCCCATTTCGATCGGAGTGGCCTGGCCCATCTCCGCCGCCAACGACTGGTTCCTGGAAGGCGTTGCCCTTGCCGTGTCGGAACTCAACGCCGACGGCGGGGTGCTGGGGCGCCAGCTGAACGTCATTATCAAGGACGACGAATCCTCGGTGACGAAAGGGCTGGAAATCGCCCAGTCTTTCTCGGAGGACATCCAGGTGGTGGCCGTGATCGGGCACCGGAATTCCTACGTGTCCATTCCGGTTTCCTCCATCTATGAACGGGCCGGCATCCTCATGCTGTCTCCCGCTTCCAGCGCTCCCGAATTCATCAGCGAGAAGCAGCGGCTCGTGTTCCGCAACATCGCCAGCGACGAGCAGGTGGCCGCCTCCGTGGCCAACTACGCCGCCCGGAACGGACACCGCCGGATGGTCATCCTGTACGACGACGACGCCTATGGGAAGGGGCTGGCGGACGCCTTTGAAAAACACGCGGGCCGTTCCGGCATCGACATTGTGGACCGCCTGACGTTCTACACCGGACCGTCGGAACTGGAGCGGCTCAAGTTCAAATGGGAGATCCTGGAGTACGACGGGATCTTCATCGCCAAGTCGGGCGCGGCGGGCGCGCAGCTCGTCGCGGAGCTGCGGGCGGCCGGCATCGGGGTTCCGCTGTTCGCGGGGAACGCCATGGACACGCCGAACCTGTGGAGCATCGCCGGGGCGAAGGCCGCGGAAGGCATGGTGATCGGCGCCTTCTTCAACCCCGAAAGCCGGCGGGAAAAGGTGAAGGCGTTCATCGATGTTTTCAACAGGGCTTACGGCACCATGCCGACCCAATATTCCGCGCAGGGGTATGACGCCGTCCACCTGCTGGCCGAGGCCATGAACCGGGCCCGGTCGATCGTCCCCCGCGACATCGCGGCTGCCCTTCATACCATCGAAAACTGGGAAGGCGTCGCCGGGTTCCACACCTTCGACCGGAACGGGGAGGACATCGGCGACCTCGTCGTGCTGAAGAAGGTGACGGGCGGCAAGTTCGAGTACCTGGATGCGGGTGTCTAGAATGGCCGTGTTCACGGAGAACGAATGGCGCGAAATCGCCGGCAGGGCGCTGTTTCTCAAAGAACGGCTGGAACTGTCGCGGGCGGGGTCCGTCGAGATCGGGGAGGCGCCGCCCGGGGTCCGTGAGGACCTGTTTGCCCGCTGGCGGAAAAAAGCCGGCGGAAGCGGCGGAGAGACGGCGTTTCGCAAACGCCTCGCCCTGGACGGACTTTCGCCGGACGAGGCCGGACGGCTGCTCGGCCCCGTGCGTTGGAAGGCGGAAACGCCCCTTCCCGAATGGGTGCGGGAACTGGAGCGCATCTTGTCGCGGCTTCAGCGGATGTCCGCTTCGCCGCCGGAAGAAGGCCAAGGGTTGTGGGATCCGACCCCGGCCCTGGAGCCGTTTCTGGAGGATGCCTGCGAGCAGCTGGCCGGAAGGCTTGGGGAGAAACTCCGGTTGTTCGCCGATTCCGCCGTACGGGACATGCGCAGGGCGCTGGCCAAGCGGCTGGCAACGCTTAGTTTCCGGACGTGCCGCGCCGGTTTTCTGGCGGCCATGAGCGGCAAAAAACCGCTGCATCTCCTGCTTGGACCCTCGTTCTTCCACGAGGAGTGGCAGGCGGAATGGAAAGCGTATTTGGCGGAACTTGCGGCGGGAAAATGGAAGGACGTGCTGGCGGAGCATCCCGTCCTCGCCCGGTTCATGGTGCAGGCGATCGGCCAATGGAAGAGGAATCTGGCGGAATTCGCCGCCCACCTCGCGGCGGACCAGATGAAGCTGGAAGAGGCGTTTCACGAAGGCAGGCCGCTTGGGCGGGTAACCGCGGTGGAGGCGAACGCGTCCGATGTCCACAACGGGGGCAAAACCGTTCTTCTTCTCGCCTTCGAATCCGGCCTGAGACTCGTTTACAAGCCCAGGAGCCTGGCCATTGACGCCGCCTGGAACGAATGGATCCGCTTCCTGGAACGGGACGGAATTCCCCACCGGCTGTGGACGCCCCGGGTGCTGGACGAGGGAGACCACGGCTGGGCGGAATTCGTGGAGCGAAGGCCGCTCACGCGGCCAGAGGACGCCGCAGCCTTCTATTTCCGGGCCGGTGTTCTCCTCGGAACGATCTACGCGCTGGGCGGAAACGACTTTCATTTCGAAAACCTGATCGCCAGCGGCGCCCATCCCGTCCCCGTCGATCTGGAAACGCTGCTTCTGCACCGGGTGAAACCGTTCCATCTGGGGGAAAGCGGCAAAAGCGCGGCCGATCTGGCCCTCGATACCCTTGGCGATTCGGTCCTGCGCGTCGGCATGCTGCCGTACTGGCACGTGAACGCCCAGGGGAAGGCGGCGGACTGGGGGGCGCTCACCTGCCGGGAAGAGCGCGGTCTCCATCTGCCCGTTCTGGACGGCCGGCCGCTGGATGTGCGGGATTACGAGGAGCATCTGCTGGCCGGATTCGCGTGGGCTTACGACCGGATCGCCGGGGAGAAGCCCCGGATCCTGGGAGAACACGCGGGGGAAACGTCGCCGCTCGACGCTTTCGGAACGTGCCGGTTCCGCATCCTGATCCGGAACTCGCAAGTTTATGCCGATGTGCTGAACCATGCCGCCCAGCCCGGGTTTCTCCGCGACGGACTGCTCTATTCCTTCGAAGTGGAACGCCTGGCTCCGGCCTACCTGATCGCGGCGCCCGACGACGGGCTGCGGGAGCTGTGGAAGGTGTTTTGCGCGGAGCGGGACGCGCTGGAAAACCGGGACGTCCCGATCTTTTACGGGCACGCGCGGAATCTGGCCCTCGAGGACGGAAGCGGGACGCTTCATCCGGGCTATTTTCTCGAAAGCGCCTTCGACCGGGCGAAAGCCCTGATCCGGCGCATGGACGAACGGGACAAAAACGCGCAGATCGATCTCATCAGGACGGCCCTGTCCATGGCCTCGGAGCCGTCCCATGCGGCGGGGGAGCGGCCCCCGGACCGGACTTCGGAACAGCCCCCGGACCGGCTGCCGGACCCGACGCCGGGCCGGACGCCGGAGCGGACTCGTAACCAGAGGCCGGACAAATTCCGCGTCCCGGCGGAACCGGAAGATCCGGGCGACGAACTTCTGATCGGGGAAGCCGCCGGCATCTGCGAGGAAATCATGGCCAGGCGGATCGTGGGAGCGGACGGGGATTTCACGTGGATCGTGCGGCAGTATCATTTGCAGGCCCAAAAAATGACCCTCGGCCGGATCGGCTTCGGCTTCTACGACGGACTGGCCGGCCTGGGCGTGTTCATGGCCGCCCTGTACCGGCTGACGGGGAAGGAAGCGATCCGGGAAACGGTCCTCCAGGCCTTGAATCCTTTGCTGAAAAGCCTGAACGACCGGGATCATCCGTTCCCGGCGTACCGGATGCCCCTGGGACTGGGAAGCGGCCTGGCGGGCATCGTCAGGGGTCTGGCGGTCATGGGCGATTATCTGGGAGAACCCGGCCTGACGGAAGCCGCCCTGTGGCTTGTGCGCCGGATCCGGCCGGAACAGATCGACGGCGACCGCTGGCTGGACGTGCTCGGCGGGGCGGCAGGCCTCATCCTGGTGCTCCTCGATCTGCACCGCTCCGAAAAGAGCGGCGATCTCCTCGATCTGGCGAAACGGTGCGGCGAACATTTGCTGAAATCCCGGGTGCGGGCGAAGTCGGGCCACCGGGTCTGGACCACCGGAATCGCCCCGGAACCTCTCACGGGGATGGGTCACGGCGCGGCCGGCTATGCCGCCGCCCTGTACCGCCTGTGGCGGGCGACGGGAGAACGGGCGTTTCGGGACGCGGCCATGGAAGCGGTGGATTATGAAAACAGCCTGTATGACGAAAAGCATGGCAATTGGCCGGATTTGCGCGAGAAGGCCGTACAGGCGGCGGGCGGCGGTGCGGCGTTCATGCCGGGCTGGTGCAGCGGCGCTCCCGGCGTCGGATTGGCCCGCATTGCCATGCTGACCGCCGGCGCGGACGGCGGGAATGCCGGAAAAAGCGCGCAAACCGGAACAGGCGTCGAAGCCGGGACAGAGGCGGAAGCCGCAGCAAGCGGGGAAGACGGGGAACGGAACTTGCGCCGGCGGTTCATGCGGGACGTCGAAAACGCGGTGGAATTTGCCCGCACGTGCACGCTGGAAATGAACGACCACGTCTGCTGCGGCAACGCGGGCAAAATCGACTTTCTCGTCGAGGCATCGCTTGCGCTTGGCCGGCCGGATCTGCTGGAGGAAGCAAGGCGGAAAGCGGGGGCGGTCATCGCCCGCAAGCGGAGAAACGGGCACTATCTGCTTCACGGGGGCGACGGGGGCGCCTGGTTCAATCCGTCCTTTTTCCAGGGGATCTCGGGGATCGGCTATACCTTGCTGCGGTGCGCGGCTCCCGCGGAAATCCAAAGTGTATTGCGATAGGAACATGTGCACGTCGCGCGAAAATCTTCTCAAACCGGAGGCGGCCGTGGATCCGATCACGCTTCGAAGGGAAGTGCTCGCGCGCTTCGGCGCGACCGGGCGGGTAGCGGAAGAACTGCTTGCCTACAATGACAACGTGTTTGCGCATCCGCCTCCGCAGAAGTATCCGCTGGACGACGAGCCGTTTGTCGCCGACTGGCGGCGCTACGCGGAGGAAGCCCGGGGGACCGGCGTGTTTCCCGTGCTGAAGGAGAAGCTGGTCCAGCTGCGGTTTCCGGTCCGGGAAGGCATGAGCTCGACGGCCGCCTACCAGGCGGTGACCCGCCAGGGCGCAAATCCCCGGGGCATGCCCGAAGCGACGGGACTCATCCTGCGAAGCCCGGACAGCCTCGAGCTGATTTTTCACCCGACGCCGGCCGGACACCTGCCTGTCATCGTCGTCCGCGAGCGGAGCGATTTCGTCGCATTGGTCCAGGCCCTGGTCCGGAGAAACGAACCGGAACCGATCCCCGACACCATGGGCGCCTGCCTGATATCCGGCTATCGCAATTGGGACCGGCTGAAACGGCACCGGGACGGGCGGGAACCATCGGGTGAAGGGGGAGAGCTCCCGAAGGAACTGTACCTGGACCGCTTTGCCATCGTGACCGACGGACCCTACAGCAAGGTCGGCGCGGCGGAAATGGGGCTTCCGGAGCACGAATGGCGGATGCTGTCGCTGGCCATCCGCCTGGAACACGAATCCGTCCACTATTTCACCCGGCGCGTGCTCGGCGCGATGCGCACCCGGCTGCTCGACGAGCTGATTGCCGACTTCGTCGCGATCATCGTCGCGGCGGGCGAATACCGGGCGGAGTGGTTCCTGCGTTTCCTCGGCCTGGAACGCTACCCGGACTGCCGTCCGGACGGACGGATTCACCAGTACCGGGGAACGCTGTCCGACGGCGCCTTCGCCATTTTGCAAGGGCTGGTCGTCGAAGCCGCCCGGCGGCTGGAAAAATGGAACCGCCGGTTTCCCGGCGGGAAGCTCTCCCATGAGGAGAAGGCGCGGCTCATCCTGACGCTCTCGCGGTTCACGCTGGAGGAATTGGCCGACGATGAAGGATTCCGCCGGCTGGCCGATGAGACGAAAACCGATGGATAATCCGGACTCGAAACAAACAAAGGATGGGATGAAACGCATGTCGCGAAAATGGTTCCTCGTCGCCCTTGTCGCAACCCTGCTAGTCCCGGGGGCCGCGGCCTGCGCCCCAAAGGACCGCGAAGCATCGCCGGAAGAGGAGGGGAAAAACGGCCGCTTTACCCTGACCGTCCTGCACACCGCGAACATGCACGGCAACGTCGATCCGGCGGGCCAACTGGCCCGCTTCGTCAAAGACGCGAAGGCCGCCGGTCCCGCGCTGTACCTGGACGCGGGGGACATGTTCAAAGGCAATCCCGTGGTGGACATCCTGCGAGGCAAGCCCATGATCGATCTGATGAACGATGCCGGGCTCGACGCCATGACGGTGGGCAATCTCGATTTTGACTACGGACAGGAACAGTTCGCCCGCAACATGGCCGACTCCCGTTTTCCGTGGCTCAGCGCCAATATGGAGGTGGCGGACCCTTCGATCCCCATCAGGCAGCCGCAGCCCTATGCCCTGTTTGAATTCGACGGCGTGAAGGTCGGCGTGCTCGGGATCACCGAGGCGCCTCCGGAGACGCGCCGGAGCGGGATCGTCGGCCTGGAATTCCGGGATTACGCCTCCACCGTGGAGCGTTTCGCCAGCCTGCGCGGCGAGGCGGATATCCTGATCGCGCTCACGCACATCGGCGATGAGGAAGACCGCCGGCTCGCCGAGCGGTTCGACCTGTTCGACCTGATCGTGAGCGGCAGCGGGGAAACTCCGCCGGGCGGTCCCGAAGTGGTGAACGGCACGCCCATCGTGCGGGCCGGCGCCGATCTGCGATACATCGGCGTTGTGAAGCTGGAACTGGATCGCGCGACCGGACAAACGAAACTTGCGGACAGCCGGCTGCAGCCGACGGCAGAACTCAAGGAAACCGATGCGGCGGTGCGGGATAAGGCGGAAGGCTACAAGAAGGAACTGGAAGCCTTCCTGAGCGAAGTCATCGGCCGCACCGCGACCGGATTGTCCGCGGAAGGATTATATGAAAAAGACGTCCCCGTCGGCAATTTCTGGACGGACGCCATGCGCGACGCGTACAACGCGGAGATCGCCTTCACGAACAACGGCGGCATCCGCAACGAGATCGCGCCGGGCGACATGACCGTGGGCGACATCCATCGGATCGAGCCGTTCCAGAACCGGGTGATGATCGTGGAAATGACCGGCAAAGCCCTGCGGGACGTGATCGAATACTCGTATACGCGTCAGGGCAGAAACCGGGTCGACCTGCAGACGTCGGGCCTGCATTACGTCATCGTGACCGACGGGTCCGGCGCGTTCAGGTCCGCGGAGCTTGCCATTGGCGGGCAGCCCGTCGATCCGGATCGGGTCTACCGGGTCGCCGTGCCGGATTTCCTTGGCACGGGCGGCGACGGATACCGGTTTGAAGGCAGGGTCGTCGACGAAGACGCGGGGGTCCTGACCGACGCCTTGATTCAATATGCAAAGAAACTGACGCGGGAAAAAGGGTCTGTCGATTACGGGAGCGAAGGGCGGATCCGGATCAGAACGGAAGGCTGAACGCCGGTACGGCTTTTCCGATTCTTGTTATTCCAATTTCTCGCCCCATTCCACAATTTCTACGGCTATGCATCCAAAGACGGCAAAAGAAAACACAATATGCCAGAAGAGATCGAGACCGCCGGACACCGATTCCAGCTGGGCGTCGTCCAGTTCGCCGGAAACCGCGTTATGCCTGATCTCATTGGCGGCCTGCAGCAAATCCTCCCTGCTGAACGCAAAGCCGGACTCCGCGCCGATGGCGACCAGGCTGTCCAGGAACCAATCCTCCTTCGCGTCAACCGGCTTGTCCGACGCCAGGGAGCCGATGCGGCTTTGCAAGCCGGAGTCGGACCGCACTTTTTCCAGGAACGACTTGACATTTTCTACAGACATGGTCATCCCTCCCCGTCTTTGTGTTGGATGAAGTGCGCCGAACGGACCCGGAGCCGAAAGCAAAACCGAACCGGCGGCGCGAGAAGAGCCCGCAAGGGTGAATCGCCTGCAGGCGAACGAATCGTCAGTAGGAAGGATCATAGGGACCGGGCGGTCTATTCGCTTTTTTCGCTTCTTCTTCAAGATCGCAGCCCTGAAGCCACGATACGAGACATCCGAAGCCAAACGATCCAAAGGAGTACGCAATGACGTCCTCCGAAACGCCGCCGGCCACCGATTCCAGCTGCGTTTCGTCCAGGCCGTCCGTTCGCCTGGCGACGATTTCGGAAACGGCCTCTTTGACGGCTTGCAACAGATCATCCTTGCTGAATGTGTAACCGGCCTCCGAACCGGCGGCGACGAGGGCGTCCAGAATCCGGTCCGGCTGTCCGGCGGCCGGTTCCAGGATTTTGGCCTTAAGCTCGGAGTCGGCCCGGACCTTTTCCAACCAGGCTTGAGCGCTTTCCAACGACATTGGATCTCCTCCCAGTCAATTTAGGGGTGTTGATTCGAGGGATGAAGGGGTACCCGGGTCCCCTGACGCGGGTTTCTTTTCAGGAACCTTTGATGGCATGCTTCAAGCCAAGCATGGCACATCCAATTCCCGCCGTGATAATGGACCCTAAAACGTACAGGATCGTATCGTCGCCGCCGGCCACCAGCTCCAGCTGTTCTTCGTCCAGCTCGTCCGGGCTCCCGGCGGCGGAAGATACCGCCTCTTTGGCGGCTTGCAGCAAATCTTCCTTGCCGAACGCGTAACCGGCCTCCGCACCGGCGGCCACGAGGGCGTCCAGAATCCGGTCCGGCTGTTCGGGGGCCAGTTCCCGGATTTTGGCCTGAAGATCGGGGTCGGTCCGAACCTTTTCCAACCAGGCTTGCGCGTTTGTGAGCGACATTGGGAATTCCCTCCTTTGAGATTAGGCGGATGTGATCGAACGGATATGGATTCACGGAAGAATCGTTCGTTGTGATCAAAAGATACCACACAACATTCAAAACTGGTTTAAATCAAGTTTAAATTCTGTTTAAAATTTCAAACCATCCCCGCTAAAAAACTGGGTTTGAATAGATTTTTTTCCTTCCTGGATTATAATGGAAAGTAACGAATCTTGCGAATAGAGCGAAATGTCTCGTATCGTATGGGTATGGCCGAAAACCGAGGTAAAGGAGACCGTTTCCCGATGCAAGGGCAACCCCTCATCCTGATCGCCGATCCCGATGAAGCGGTTCGTCGGGAGATCGGCACGGCGCTTCAGTCGGACGGATACCGCGTCACCGGCTGCCATTCGGCGGACGCGGCCTTGCGGAGCGCGCGGGACAATCCCCCGGATCTCATTCTCATGGAAGCGATCCTGCCGGACGGCGATGGCGTCATGATCTGCCAGGAATTGCGCAAGCTGACGGACGTGCCGATTCTCATGATCAGCGCGAAATGTTCCGAGATGGACAAGATCATGGGGCTCATGGCGGGAGCCGACGACTATATCAGCAAGCCTTACAGCCAGGGGGAAGTGGTGGCCAGGGTCAAGGCGCACCTGCGCCGCAGCCTGTTGATCAAACGCAAGAAGGAGCTGGCGGCGGCCCAGGAAACCAAAAGCGTCATCCGGCTGGGTCCGCTCACCATCGATCTGGAAAGCTGCACCGTGGAAGTCGAAGGCCGCCCGGTGCAACTGACCACGAAAGAGTTCAAGGTGCTTGTCCTGCTGGCGGAAAATCCGAAGCGTGTCTTTCAGCCCGAAGAAATCTACCGCATCGTGTGGGGCTACGACGGCCTGGACGATTTTCGCACGGTGGCGGTGCATATCAGCACCCTGCGCAAAAAAATCCTGCAAGTCTCGAATTTGTCCGTCATCCAGAACGTCAGGGGCATCGGATACCGGATGGAAATTTTATAATGATTTAAAAGGAATTTAAACTCCATTTTAAAATGGCATGTTACGATGGGCATACCAAAACACGAGGAAAAAGAAGGAATGGAAGATGAACGGGGAAGGCTTCAGTCCGGAACGGGAAAAGGACGGCGAACGCGGTCTGTCGAATCGCGAACTGAACGATGAGGAACTCGAATTCATTTTCGGCGGCACCGGCGCATCGGTTCACCCGTGCGCGACCCCGGGTTGCGACAACGTGGCCGTCCAGGGGTTCGATCTTTGCTCCAAATGCCTTGTGAATTTGAAATCCCGGCAGGGATGAACCAACATCCAAGGAAAGCGGAGTTGCCCGATAGACGGACACGGGAAGATCCGGCCCGGAGAAACGGGAAGCGGATCGGAAGGACGCAGCGCGAAGAAATGAAAGCTTGCAGACCATAACCAGCGAAACGGAGGAATGACGCATGGATCGGGAAAACCTTCACGCGCGGAGTGAAGCCGGCGGACGGGAAGGACACCGTCCGGATCACCGGGAGCTTGGCAAATCGGATCTGGAGCAGGTCGCCGGGGGGTCCAAATCGGATTTGTGCGTAGCGTGCGGCAAAAGGCCCAAGAAGCCGGGATACTCGATGTGTTCCATCTGCGATGCGCGATATGGCGTTTGACAGGGATGCCGGTCACGGCCCGGAGACGACGTCTCCGGGCCAGCGCTTCATGCCGCCTTCCATGTTGACCGCCCGGTAGCCGCACAAGGCAAGATACTCGCACGCCCGGGCGCTGCGCACGCCGCTCAGGCAAACGACGACCGTCTCTTTCGACCTGTCCAGTTCCCCCAGGCGGAAAGGCAGCTCGCGGAGCGGAATGTGCAGGGCGCCCGGAATGTGTCCCTCCGCCCATTCGTCGTATTCCCGAACGTCAAGAAGGGTGAAAGATTCGTTGCGTTTCAGCCTCTCCAGCACTTCGGCGGGCGATTCGGTCCGGAACAATGGATTTCCTCCTTTTCCTCTCGTTTTTATACCCCAGGGGGTATCGCAACAATCCTATTGTATTCCGGAACCGCCCCCGAGTCCAGATGCGGAGGAGCGTGTTCAAGTCGCGCATCAGGCGAAGCGCGCGAACGGCACGGGAAACGGCGAATTTTCGCGTCATGCGCGAAATTCGCAGGGAAAAGGCGATATTTGTCGAACTTGTTAGGTATGGGCTAAAAATTTGAAAACGGTGAACCCGATGACACCCCAGCAGGTCTTTGTCCCTTTGCTGACCCACTTCGTGCCGATCCTGTATTTCGCCTTCATGAGCATCGACATGCTGATCCGCGACGCGAGGAAAATCGAACACCGTCTGGTCAGCGTGATTTCGCTTTGCTTCATGAACCTGTTCCTCGCGGAATACGTGCGTCACCAGCTTCCCATTGAATACAGTCCGGTGGTGGCCGCCGTCTGGTTCAGCACGTCCGGCATCCTGATTCCGGGACTCGGATTTCACCTCTTCGTCAAACTGACGAAACTGGACCGCAAGATGCCCCGGTATGTGTACCCCTGGATCTTTTACCTGCCGGTCATCCTGGTCGTGATCAACCTCCTGCGGATCGACACCACCATTTCCGTCACCCGGTTTTATGAATCGGGACTCTGGAAACTTCCGGTCTACAATACGCCTTACTATATCACCATGGTGCTGTGCGTGATCAACAATCTCCTGTACCTGATCCCGCTCGTCATCGGTAAACGGCAGGCGGCGAACCGGGAAATGCGCGACCTTTACAAGCATCTCGGCATCGGCGTGGTTCTGGCTGCGGCGTGGTTCGGCATTTTCGGCCTGATCGAATTCGGCAGCGCCCTTCCGCCGTATCCCTATCTTTACGGCGGCGTGGTGTGGTGCTTTTTCCTCAGGCGCACGATGCGGAAATACGATTTTCTCAATTTTACGGACCGGAGATTCGAGAAGCTGTTCCATCTCAACCCGGCCGCGATTCTCCTGGCGGATGCGGGCGGCCTCATCAAGGAAGCCAATCCCGGGGCCAAAGAGATGTTCGGTTCCCATGCCGTGAAACAGGATAATCTGTGGTCGATTCTGGGCGAAAATTTCCGCGAGCTCGTGGAACGTCAGCGGGAGGTCAGAAACCATGAGATGACGATCTCCGGCGGCGGCAAAACGATCCACGCCCTGATCGACGCGGGCTACATCCTCGTCGAGCATCATCCGCACATCCTGGTCATCATTCGGGATGCCACCCCGTTCATCGAACAGCAGAAGCGAATCGCCTACCTCGCCTATCACGATCCGCTTACGGAACTGCCGAACCGCCGGCACTTCCGGGAAAAGCTGCAGGAAAAGCTGGATCGTCCGGCCGAACGGCGGAAACCGCTGGCGCTTCTGCTTGTGGACGTCGACAACTTCAAGACGGTGAACGACCGCTACGGGCATCAGACGGGAGACGAGGTGCTGGTGAAGATCGCCGCCCTGATGAGCGACACGGCGGGAACGGACGGCATGACGGCCCGCATCGGCGGAGACGAATTCGTCATATTCCTTGACGATTACCCGGATGAAGGCCACGTGGAGGATCGGGTCGGGCGGCTGCTCGACGCCTTTGCGCAGCTGAAGATGTCGAACCGGCCGGTCATGGACGAAGTCAGTCTGAGCATCGGGATCAGCCGGTATCCCGAACACGGCGATACCATCGACCTGCTCCTGTGGCACGCGGACAAGAAGATGTATCAGGCGAAGCGCGAAGGCAAGGGGGATGACCGGGAGAACATCTCCTAATTCTCAAACATCCAGTCAATCCTCGAATCCCGGCTGTACAATTCGGTTCCCGTGTCCTGAAGAACGGTCGCCTGCCGCCCCCTTTGCAGCGCGAGCAGCGAATGGACGATCCGCTTGCCCCATTGGAATTCGCCCTGCGAAACGACATGCGTGATCTGCCCGTTGTTCACCGCTTCCCATACCTCCCGCGTGAGCCCGAAAGCCAGCAAATATTGTTTGAGCCCTTTGGCCTTCCAGAAAAGAACGGCGGAGGAAACGGAAACGGGGTCCAGGGCGATGAGGGCGTTGAAATGGGGATGGTTTTCCGTCATGATTTCCAGATCGGCCAGCGCTTTCTGGTCGTCGCCTTCGTGGTATCGGACATCCAGCACCCGGACGTCCGAAGTTTCATAGATCCGGGTCAGAAATCCTTCCAGCCGGTCCCGCAGCGATTCCATTCGGCTCATGCCGCTCTCCACGATGACCATTCCGCCCTCACCCAGCATTTCCGCCAGCCTGTCCGCCAGCACGCGCCCGGATTCCAGGTTGTCGGTTCCGATGAACGCCATCCGCTTGCTGTCCGGCGCGTCGGATTCGAAACAGACGACGGGAATGCCGCTTTCGACGGCGCGATTGATGATCGGGACGAGGGCGTCCGAATCCACGGGGGCGATGGCGATGCCGTCCACGCCTTCCTTGATCAGGGTTTCCATCATGCGGATCTGCTGTTCCAGATGCGCTTCGTCCGGCGCCCTCACCATCAGTTTCACGCGGTGCTCCCTGGCGGTCTCCTCGGCTTGTCTCGTCACCCATTCATACAGCGGATGGGCGTAAGGGTAAATGATGCCGAACACGTAGGCGGGTGGTTCCGGCTCGGGAGAGTCGCCGGGCCCAGGCAGGGCGGTGTCCGGCATCCCTCCCTGGCATCCCGTTCCCGCGGCCAGAACCAGGACGGCCAGGAGCGCCGCGAGCCGTTTCCGTCCCCGTTGCTTAGCCCTTCGACGCCGGAACATGGCCGGAAATCTCCCTTCCCCCGTCCATGAACGCGGACGCGCCCAGCGTGCCCCGCTTCCGGAATTCCTTCGTGGTCATGCCGGTCATCTTTTTGAACAGGCTGGAAAAGTAGTGCGCGTCATTGTAACCGACCCGGTAGCCCACTTCGTACGATTTCAGCCGGGTGGTCAGCAAGAGTTCCATCGCCTTGCGGATGCGCGTCCGGGTCAGATATTCGATGAACGTGATTCCCGTGCCCTGGCTGAAAATCTTGCTCAGATGGCTGGGGCTGACGCCCGCGTGTTCGGCGGCCAGCTGCAGGGACAGATCATACCGTTCGTAGTTCTTCTGGATGAAATTTTTGACCTTTTCCAGGATCGGAACGTAGCGGTCGGCCCCTTCTTCCCGCCAGTCCAGAATCTGCGCCGCGAGGCGCTTCAGATAATCGCGGGCGTCTTCGTGCGAACGGACGAGCTGGATCGATTGCTGCCATTCCCGGTACCGCCTTTCCATGGTTTCGGCGTCCTGGATCAGATCCCGGGAGGCGTGGAGCGCCATCAGCGTCAGGTCATTCAGCAGGAAATAGCCGTACATGTTCGTATGCCAGTCGATGCGATTCAGTTCGGCGGCGAAAGAGGAGACGAACGCGTCCAGTTCCTCCCGGCGGCCGATTTTGAGGAATTCCACAAACCGGTTTCGGTCGAGCCAGACGGCGGATTCGCCGTTGCGGGCGGATCTTTCCATCTGGCGGAAATTGGCGCGCAACAGTTTCCGGTAGGTCTTCTCTTCCTCCGCCGCCAGGTAGGAAGCGTGGATGCCGTGCAGCCGCCGCTGCAGGGAACCGGTTCCCGCGATGATGCCGCAGCCCAGGGCCGATTCGGTCCGTGGAAGCAACTTTTCATGCAGAAGGCGCAATCCTTCCCGCAACGCCTCTTCGCTTTCTCCCTTGAGCACCCAGACGGTTTCCGTCCGGCTGCGCGGGTAGGACAGGACCGAAGCGGCGGACGAAAGGCCGGCCTCGATCCGGCGGACCGCTTCCCGGATTTGCTCGTCGGTCGCTCCGGCGCGATCGTCGTCCGGCGGCAGCACTTCCGTGATGGCCACGACATAATGGCCGGCCGCGAGGTCGATGCCCAGCGTGGCCGCCAGGTGGAGCGCTTCCGGCGTCGAGATGAGACCCGTGCACAGATCGCTGAGCAGTTTCTGGCACCTCAAATCCCGGTTGGCCGCAAGAAGCGACTCCATTTCCGCCAGGCGGTCCATTTGCCTCCGTTCTTCGTCAATCTGGACCGCGATCGATTTGAGGATGCCCACGAGTTCCGCGGCGCCCACCGGTTTGAGGCAGTATTCCGTGATGCCGAGCCGCAGGGCCGAACGGGCGTATTCGAATTCGTCATGGCCGCTCAGAATGACGATCTTGATGTGCGGATATTTCTGCCGGACGATGCGGGAAAGCTCAAGCCCGTCCATGAACGGCATCTTGATGTCGGTGATCAGGATGTCCGGCTGATGGGCTTCGATGAGCGGAAGCGCCAGTTCCCCGTCCGGGGCGTCGTCGCAGAACAGGAAGCCTTCCCCTTCCCAATCCACGTTTTCCCGGATGCTTTCGCGCACCAGAATTTCGTCATCCACGAGCAGAATCTTCTTCATGCCCCTCACCTTCGATGTCCGGAATCCGCAAGGTGACTTCCGTACCTTCCATATACGCGCTTTCAATATGGAGGCCGTAGGGCTCTCCGTAATAGAGGCGGATGCGCTGATGCACGTTGCGCAGTCCGAAGCCTTGATGGCGGGTTTCATCCGGACTGTCGGACCTGGGTTCGATGCCGCCCGACAGGGAACGGCGGATTTCGTCCAGGCGGTCGGGCGTCATGCCGATCCCGTTGTCGGAGACTTTCAGCAGGATGCCTCCCTGTCCGTCCCGCCAGCCCCGAACCTCGATCAACCCTTTGCGCCGTTTGTTTTTGATGCCGTGGTAAAGCGCGTTTTCCACCAGCGGCTGCAGCGTCATTTTCAGCACCTGGCAATGCAGGATGCCGGGATCGACCCGGATGTCGTAGCTCAGGATGTCCCTGTAACGCATTTGCTGGATGATGAGATAGTTGCGGATGTGATCGATTTCTTCCCCGATGGAGATCACATCCTTTCCTTTGCTCAGGCTGATCCGGAAAAATTGCGAAAGCGCTTGCACCAGGCGGATGACTTGATCGTGCTTGCGCGCTTCGGCCATCCAGACGATGGAATCCAGGGTGTTGTACAGAAAATGGGGATTGATCTGCGCCTGCAGGGTTCGAAGTTCCGCCAGCTGGATCTGTTTCTGTTCCTCGATGCTGCGGTCGAGCAGCTGTTTGATCTGTTCCAGCATGGTGTTGAAGCTTCGGCCGAGATCGGCGATTTCGTCGGTGCCGCCGATCTGCGCCTTGGCTTCCAGATATCCGGAAGCGGCCAGGCGCATCTTGTTCTTCAGAATCTGGATCGGCCGGGTCATGCGGTAAGTGAGATAGAAATAGAGCGTAATGGCCACCACCACGCTCAGAATGGCGCTGGCAAAGATGAGATTGCGGATCTGCACCGCGTCCCGGGTAATTTCCGCGAGCGGAACCTGGCCGACGATGTACCACCCGGTCTGCGAGGAAATGGTGTAGATGACAAACACCGGCATGCCGAGGCTGTTGTCCACCAGCTGGCCGCGGGTTCCGCCGAAACGGGAGACGTCCGTGAGCGGCGGCAGCCAGCCGGCGCCGGCCGCTTGCGGTTTCGGCATGAAGATGGGTTTGCCGCTTTGGTCGGCCACAAAGAAATATCCGGTTTTGCCGATCCGGTTGGTTTCGCTAAACTGCTGCACCACCGAGCTGTCGAGATCGATGGTGATGAAGCCGATCACCTGGTGGGTGATGGGCTGTTTGATGGTGGACATGATGGAAATCGTCTTCTTGTCGCCGTAATCCAGCCCATCCAGCTTTGGCACGGCGGGGACCGACGAGGGGGGGATGTACAGGGTTTCATCGGGGAGTTCCAGCAGCGTTTGGAAGTAGGGCTCTTTCCGCAGATTCTGATTCAACTGAAAAACGCCTTTTCGTTCGCTGATCCCCTTTCCGTACAAATTGACCAGGGTGACGTTGAGCACGAGTTCGTTCAATTGGTACGTTTCCCGGTACAGCTTGAAGGTTTGCAGGATTCCCATGGCTTCCGGATACGTCTCGGTCTGCGAGAACAGGAAGCGGCGCACCATCGGATTGTTTTCCAGTTCCAGGAGCCGGCTGGCGTTCAAAAACATCATGTCCAGTTCTTGCAGAAAATTCTCGGCGACCAGGGTGTTGGCGGCTTTGCTGTAATCGGAAAGGGTCTGGAACGATTTCTGGTACGACACGATGCCGACGGCGATGAGCGGTGCCGAGGTCAAAATGACGAACAGGGCCATGAGCTTGCTTCTCAGGCTGTTGAAAGGGAACCTACGCAGCATCATGAAGGAATCCGCCCGTTCCACACCATTTTCCGCATCTCATTGTGAAGTCTAATATATCAAATTTACGGGCAAATATCACAAGAAAAAACGACCCGACAAAAAATTTACACCATCAAGACATGAAATTGAAACTTTCCCGCATGGGCGTTTCGCATTTTCCCCAAAATCCCCACCAACCGAAAAAGCGTCTCCGTATCCGCCGCGCGAAATCGTCCTTACAATGGACCTTGCACCATGAGGCCATGGGTCATGGTGAACGCGTTCATCAAACATTTTGGGGAGGTTGATGACACCTTGCGTAAGCGCTTTATCGGCAGAAGAGCGGGGCTTGTCATCCTGCTGTGCGCCGTCATGGCGTTCATGGCGGCCTGCGGTTCCTCCGGAGGCAGCCAGCAGCAGACGAGCGGCGGTTCGGGCTCGCCGGCGCCTTCGCCGTCCGCGGCATCTTCTTCGCCATCGTCATCCTCGTCCGAAGCGTCCGGGGAGAAAAAGATCGTGCTTGGTTTCTCCCAAGTGGGCGCCGAGAGCGGATGGCGCACGGCGAACACCAAGTCGATCCAGGAAGCCGCCGCGGCCGCGGGCATCGAACTGAAGTTTTCCGACGCGCAGCAAAAGCAGGAGAACCAGATCAAGGCGATCCGTTCCTTTATCCAGCAGAAGGTGGACGTCATCGCCTTCTCGCCCGTCGTGGAGTCCGGCTGGGACACGGTGCTGAAGGAGGCGAAGGACGCCGGCATTCCGGTCATCCTGACCGACCGCGCCATCGATTCGCCGGACGAGTCGCTCTACATCTCCTTCCTCGGTTCCGACTTCGTCGAGGAAGGCCGGCGCGCCGGACGGTGGGTGGTGGAACAGTTCAAGGACCACGACGGCGACGTCAACATCGTCGAACTGCAGGGGACGGTCGGGTCGGCGCCGGCGATCGACCGCAAAGCGGGCTTTGAAGAAATCATCAGCGCCGATCCCAAGTTCAAGATCATCGCTTCCCAGACCGGCGACTTCACGCGGGCCAAAGGCCTGGAAGTCATGCAGGCGATTCTCAAGGCGCACAAGGACATCGACGTGCTGTACGCCCACAACGACGACATGGCGCTCGGCGCGATTCAGGCCATCGAAGCGGCCGGCCTGAAACCGGGACAAGACATCATCATCGTGTCCGTCGACGGGATCCGGGACGCGTTCGTGGCCGCCAGCGAAGGCAAAATCAACTTCATCGTGGAGTGCAATCCGCTGCTCGGTCCGCAGCTGATGGATCTTGTCAAGAAGGTTGCCGCCGGCGAACCGGTGCCGAAGCGCATCGTCACCGAGGAACGGACCTTCACGATCGAGGAAGCCATCGCCGAACTGCCCAACCGCCAATATTGAGGCGGCCGGGCGGCATCCGGCACAAGATGCGACAAAGCCGCACCGCGCCTTTGAGCGGTTGGTGCGGCTTTGTCCGCACGCGGGGAGGAGGAATGTGGACGAGATGCAAGAACGGAAACCCCTGCTCGTCATGTCGGACATCCATAAGGCGTTTCCCGGCGTCCAGGCGCTGAGCGGCGTGCATTTTCGGCTTCTTCCCGGTGAAATTCACGCCCTCATGGGAGAGAACGGAGCCGGCAAATCGACGCTGATCAAGGTGCTGACGGGCGTGTACCCGGCCGACCGGGGCGAAATTCGCCTGGAAGGACGGGTCATCCAGCCCCACAGCCCGCTCGAAGCGCAGATGCTGGGCATCAGTACCGTCTACCAGGAAGTCAACCTGTGTCCCAATCTGTCCGTGGCGGAAAACATTCTGATCGGGCGCGAGCCGCGGCGTTTCGGGCGAATCCGCTGGAAAGCGATGAACGAAGAGGCCAGGCGGCTGCTTGAGGAACGGCTGAATTTGCGCATCGACGTGACGCAGCCCCTCGGCGCCTATTCGGTGGCGATCCAGCAGCTCGTGGCCATCGCCCGCGCCCTGAACATTTCCGCCAAGGTGCTCATCCTGGACGAACCCACGTCCAGCCTGGACCGCGGCGAAGCGGAACAGCTGTTTTCGGTCATGCGCAAACTGCGGGAAGACGGGCTGGCCATTCTCTTTGTCACGCACTTTTTGGACCAGGTGTACGAGGTTTCCGACCGGATCACCGTGCTCCGCAACGGCAGGCTCATCGGGGAGCACCTGACGGAGCATCTTCCGCGCCTGGAGCTCGTCGCCCAGATGATCGGCAAGGAACTGAAAGAGCTGGAAGAGATGCCGAAGGAGGAAGGCTTGACGGCCGATGCGGCCGAGAAAACCTTGGAAGCCGTCGGGGTCGGCCGCAAGGGATCGATCGAGCCGTTCGACCTCGAAATCGGCAAAGGCGAGATCGTCGGCATGGCCGGGCTGCTCGGGTCAGGCCGCACCGAAGCCGCGCGGCTCCTGTTTGGCGCCGATCGGGCCGATCAGGGGCGGTTCGTGATGTCCGGCGAGGAAACCGTCATCCATTCCCCCCGGCAGGCCATTGACAGGGGGATTGCCTTCTGTTCGGAAAACCGCAAGACGGAAGGCATCATCGACGAGCTGAGCGTCCGGGAAAACATCATCGCCGCCCTGCAGGCATCGCAGGGATGGTTCCGCGCGCTCGGCCGCAAGCGGCAGGAAGAGCTCGCGGACGAGTACATCCGGGCCCTGAACATCTATCCGCCGAATCCGGAGATCCCGGTGAAAAACTTAAGCGGCGGCAACCAGCAGAAGGTGCTGCTCGCGCGCTGGCTGCTCACGCACCCGAAACTGCTCATCCTGGACGAACCGACCCGGGGCATCGACGTCGGCGCCAAGGCGGAGATTCAGAAACTGATCCTGTCGCTGGCGCGGGAAGGAATGTCGGTGCTGTTCATTTCTTCCGAACTGGAAGAAGTGCTGCGGATCAGCCACCGCATCGCGGTGATGCGGGATCGCCGGAAGGTGAGCGAGATCGCGGGCGAGGACATCAGCCGCGAGCGGGTCATGAAGGCAATCGCGGGAGGGTGATCCATGGAACGCATCCGGAAGCATCATCTGTTTTGGCCGGTCTTGGTGCTTGTCGCGCTTCTGGTGTTCAATCTTTTGTACGATCCCGATTTCTTCCGCATCCAGGTGCGCGACGGCACGTTGTACGGGAATTTGATCGACATTCTCTTTTTCGGTTCGCCCCTCGCGCTGGTTGCCCTCGGCATGACGCTGGTCATCGCCACCCGGGGCATCGATCTGTCCGTCGGTTCGGTGGTGGCCATCTCCGCCGCCATCGCCTGTTTCACGATCAGCAAGGGGACGGACCAAAACGATCCGGGCCTGGTGGCGACGGCGGTTCTGCTGGCGCTGGCCGCCAGCGCCCTGCTCGGGCTGTGGAACGGGTTTTTGGTGACGCGCGTCGGCATCCAGCCCATCGTGGCGACCCTGATCCTGATGGTGGCCGGCCGGGGCATCGCCCAGCTTATCACCAGCGGCCAGATCATCACGGTGATCAGCCCGAATTACAAGGTGATCGGCGCCGGCACGCTGCTCACGCTCCCCGTGTCGGTCTACATCGTGGCGCTGGTGTTCGCGCTGGCGGCTTTGCTTACCCGGAAGACGGCCCTGGGATTGTTCATCGAATCCGTCGGGTGCAATCCGACGGCCAGCCGGCTGGCCGGCATCCGCTCGGTGACGGTCCGGCTGTTTGCGTATCTGTTCTGCGGCTTCTGCGCCGGCCTGGCGGGGATCATCCTCAGTTCCAACGTGTCCAGCGCCGACGGCAACAACGCCGGGCTGTGGTACGAGTTGGACGCGATCCTGGCCGTGGTCATCGGCGGCACGTCGCTGAACGGCGGACGCTTTTTCCTGACGGGGACGCTGCTCGGCGTGCTCATCATCCAGACGCTGACCACCACCATTTACTCGACGGGGGTTCCGCCCGAAGTCACCCTGGTGGTAAAGGCGTTGGTCGTGCTGGCGGTGTGCCTCATCCAGTCGGAAGGATTCCGCCGGACGCTGGCCCGCTCGCTGGTCTCCGCGCGCCAGCCGCGTCAGCAGGCGGAAGGGAAGGTGACGACCCGTGGCTAGAATCGCGATCAAGAAACAGCACGTGCCGATCATCGCGTCCACCGCGCTTCTCGTCCTGATTTTTGCCGCGGGTTCCCTGCGCTACACCGGTTTCTTTTCCTTGCAGGTGCTGCTGAATCTCCTGATCGACAACGCCTTCCTGCTGATTGTGGCGGTCGGCATGACCTTCGTCATTCTGTCCGGGGGCATCGATCTGTCCGTCGGTTCGGTGATCGCCCTGACGACCATGCTGTCCGCCGCCCTGATCGAACAGGCCGGCTGGCCGCCCGCGGTGGTCATTCCGCTGGTGCTGGCGCTCGGCACTTCCATGGGCGCCGGAATGGGAGCGATGATTCATTATTACAAGATTCAGCCGTTCATCGTGACGCTCGCCGGCATGTTTCTGGCCCGGGGACTCTGTTTTGTCATCAGCATCAACGCCATCACCATCAAGGATCCGTTCTATGTGACGATGGCGCAGACGCGGGTTCCGATTCCGGGCGGGAATTTCATTTCCATCAGCGTCATCATCGCGCTGGTCGTATTGGCCGCGGCGATCTGGCTGGCCCATTTCACGCGGTTCGGCCGCTGCGTGTACGCCATCGGCGGAAATGAATATTCGGCTTTGCTCATGGGGCTGCCGGTGGGGCGCACGAAGGTGCTGATCTATGCGTTCAGCGGATTTTGCTCGGCCTTGGCGGGCGTGGTGTTCACCTTCTACATGCTGTCCGGATACGGGCTGCACGCCCTCGGGCTGGAGTTGGACACCATCGCGGCGGTGGTGATCGGCGGCACGCTGCTCACGGGAGGCGTCGGGTATGTGTTCGGCACGTTCCTGGGCGTGATGCTGCAGGGCATCATCCAGACGATCATCAGCTTCGAGGGCACGCTGAGTTCCTGGTGGACCAAGATCGTCATCGGCGTTCTGCTGCTGCTGTTCATCCTGCTGCAACGGCTGCTGAGCTCCCGGGGCGAAGTCCGGGAGGCGTAGCGGCACGGCGTCCGGAAGGCCCGCAGGGATGCCTGGGAGGGAGCGCCGGCCGCGGGTTTCACCCGGACGCTCCTTCCGCCTTGCCCCTCGCTTGCGGCGGCGGCGCGATATGGTCCCACCCGGGGCCCACGCCTCGGGTTCGCGGCAAGCGATCCCTATGCCATGGTCTGGCGGCAGGCGCTCCCGATGCCAAAGCCTCGTTTCAGGCGGTCCCGATGCCATAGTCTCGCGTCAAGCGGTCCCGAAATGGGGGATGGTACGTGACGGACGTAAAAAACATTTGGCGGTCGCTGGGTACGAAACTGTGCGTTTTGTTCGTGGTGTTTGTAAGCGCTTTTGTGACCGGGACCGGCCTGATGGCGTACCGGACGGCCGGCTCCGGCCTCATCAGGCAGGCAGAGACGGGGCTCATGCAGACGATGGTGCAGGCCGGCGAGAAGATCGACATGCAGTTGCGCTATTACCAGGAAATCTCCAACCAGCTCATGCGCAACGCGTCGTTTACGGAGAACCTGTTCCAGTTCGCCTATCCGAATCTGCCTCAGGATGAACGGCAGCGCCGCATCGCCGAAACAAGGGGCATTCTCGACCAGCTGGCCCTCGGCGATCCGTATATCCGGGACATTCATCTGATCCCGCTGGAAGACCCTGTTCCCGTGATCAGCACGAACCGGGATTTGGCGATGGAAGCGGGACCGGACAGCCCGTGGCTGGAAGACCTGCGCCTGGCCGCCGGGGACCCGGTCTGGTTCCCGGCCACAGAGGGCGGTTACGTCGGGTCTTCGCCGATGGCCGTGTTCGCCTTTGGTCGTCTGTTCGGAAAACAAAACGTGGGCTCGAACGAGTACGCGCTGCTGGTGGAGATCGACGCTTCCTCGCTGGAAGAGACGATTCGCGAAATCCGGCTGGGAAGCCGCTCCGCCGTCGCTTTGGCCGACCGGGACGGCCGGCCTTTCGTCGTCCATGCGGAGGCAGCCGGAGAAGCGGAGAGAGAAGAGGCTGAAAGCGCGTATGCGAATGAGCCTGGTGCCGCCGCTCTGGCCCTGCGGGACATTTCCGTTCAGTCAGAGGAGGGGCATTTGACGCGGGATGGCGCGGACGGCAAAGAAATTGTTTTTTACCGTGTCTCGCCCGTCAGCAACTGGACGCTTCTCGGGACGGTGTCGCAGCGGGAACTCACCGCGGCGGCAAGGGAAATCCGGACGACCGCCCTGGCCGCCGTCGTCGTCAGCATCCTGCTGGCGCTGGCCATCGGGATCCGCATCGCCATGTGGCTGCGCGGCAGGCTGGGCCGCCTGAGAAAAATGATGGAGGAAGCGTCGACGGGCAATTTCAGCGGCAGGCTGAACCAGCGGGGCGGGGATGAAATCGGGCTCGTGTCGGAAGCGTACGATCGGATGGCGGAGCGGATCGGCGAGCTGATCGGGGAAATCCGCCTGTCGACCGCCCAGGTGTCGGAGACGGCGGCCCGGGTGGCGGAAGCCGCCCGCCGGACGGCGCTGTCGGCCGGGGAGATTCAATCCGCCAGCGCGCAGATCGCGACCGGCGCCGAAGAGCTGGCCGCGCAATCGGAACGCACCAATCTGCGGGTCGGCGAGATGAACGACCGGCTGGATGAAACCGGCCGCTTTCAGGAGAGCATGTCCGCCACCACGCAGGAGGTGGACGAAGCGTGCCGAAATGGAAACATCAAGGTGCAATCCCTGCTCGGACGGACCCATGAGACCGAGACCCGGCTCGCCCAGGTGGGCGAACGCCTGAAGCGCCTGCGGCAGGACATGGATTCCATCCACCGGCTGCTGGACATGCTGACCCGGATTGCGAAGCAAACGACGATCCTGTCGCTGAACGCTTCGATCCAGGCGGCACACCACGACGGGAAAGGTTCCTCTTTCCGGGTCATCGCGGAAGAAATCCGGCAGCTGGCCGGGCAATCGGACGACGCCATCCGGGAAGCGGGGGAACTCCTGGAAACCCTGCGTTCGGGGGTGTCCAGCGCAGTCTCGGCAATGGCGGACACGATGCCGTTTTTTCAGGAATTTGCGGCATATGTCCGGGAAGTGTGCGATATCTTTGAAAACGTGCAGGACCGGATGAGTCTGCTGCTGGAACGGACCCGGGAGGTCAGCGGCGCGGTGGCCGTCATGCGGGACACGCAGGCCGGCCTGGCGAGGTCGGCCGAAGAAGTGGCGGCGGTCGCGCAGCAGGCTTCCGCCTCTTCCCGGCAGGTGGCCGGGTTGTGTTCGCAGCAGCAGAAAATCAGCGACGAACTGGTCGCGCTGGCGGAAAATATGAGAGAATGTTCATTGAGATTGGAACGTCACGTCACCCGTTTCCAGGTCTGAGAGGGTTGATCTCCGGCAGCAGGCAACACCCCGCGCGATCGTGGAGGGATGGACATGCACGGACGACGGACGGCAATGTGGGTATGGCCTCTCATGATTTTTTTGCTGCTGGCTTGCAACAAGAAGGAGGCCGGGCTTCCGCCGGAAAGGACGCCCGACGCTTCGGGGCAGACCGTTGTCGTAACCGCCGAGGAACCGTCTTCGGTCACCGTCTCCAGGCGTCCCATCACGCTCGGCTTCTCCCAGCTCGGATCGGAAAGTGACTGGCGCAACGCGAACAGCGAATCGGTGAAGGAGGCCGCCGCGGAAGCGGGTATCGAACTCTTGTTTGAAAACGCGGAGCAATCCCAGGAAAAGCAGTTCGAGGCGATCCGTTCCTTCGTCGAGAAAAAGGTGGACGTCATCGCCATCGCGCCGGTCATCGAGACGGGATGGGAACCGATCCTGCGGGAAGTGAAACAGGCGGGCATTCCGGTGATCATGGTCGACCGCGAGATGAAAATCAGCGACCAGTCCCTGTACGTGACGTTTATCGGTTCCGATTTTTACGAGGAAGGCCGGAAAGCCGGGAAATTCTTGCGGGATTACATGCGGGACGAACCGGGTCCCATCCGGATCGCGGAGCTCAAGGGAACGGAAGGCTCCTCCCCCACCATCGAACGCGCCAAGGGCTTCCGGGACATCATCCGGGAGCGGGAGGATTTCGAGATCATCCTGAGCGAGCACGCCAATTTCACGGTGGAAGGCGGCCGGCAGGTGATGGAACAGTTTCTGCGGGAGAGGGGCGGCGAAATCCGCGTGCTGTTCGCCCATAACGACGACATGGCCCTAGGCGCCGTGGAAGCGATCAAGGAATACGGCCTCAGGCCGGGCAAGGACATCATCATCATCTCCGTGGACGGATCCCGCAGGGCGCTGGAGAAACTGGCGGCCGGCGAGTTCAATTTCGTGGTCGAGTGCAACCCGCTCATCGGCCCGCAAATCATGCAGGCGGTCCAGGAAATCATGGAAGGACGCTCGCTGCCGAAGCGCATCGTGTCTTCCGAGACGGTGTTCACGCAGGCGACGGCGGCGCAGGAGCTGCCGAACCGGAGATATTGAGGCGCGACTGCCTGTAAATTTTGGTCCTTCGGCGGAGGACGGAGGAGCGGATGTCGGAATTGAGGCGGGTGCGGACGGGAGCGCGGAACGGGATGGCGCCAACCGGGGATGGCGCCAACCGGGGATGGCGCCAACGGACATATAGTCCGCAAGAAGCGGGGAACCGGCCCTGATTGGAATTCTTACGGACATTGGGTCCGTTAGGGCGGCAACGGGTATTGGTGTAAGCGGTTTCAAACGGTCGCAGTAACGCCTAACGGACAGGATGTCCGTAAGATTTTTAAGAAATCGTTTTCAACTAATTATAACGGACCAGAAGTCCGCTGGCGTTGCGGGCGGAATGGCCGGGTCAGCGGAGGGGTTCGAAAACGGCGTTGGGACAGCGCTTTTTGAGTTCGGCGATGAAGCGTTCGGGGTCCCGCGGCGTGATCTTGACGCTGCCCAGCAGGCCCTTGCGGTAGAAAATCTCGATGGCGTCGAAGGCGGTGGTCAGCCGGTAGCCGTACCACACGTTGCGGGTCGGCGCGACCCGGGTGATGTCGCCGTAAGGAATCCGGCTGCGGAAAGGTCCGCCCTGGACATAGAGATAGTCCATGGTGAGGACGTATTTGATCGATAACGTGTTCCATGCAAGAAAACCGAGCGTCAGCACGCACAGGGGCGCGATCACGGGCAGAGCTTCCCGGGCCTCCCTGTCCAGCGCCATCGGAAGGAAACAGACGGCCAGGATCAGGACCGTGATGGCTGCCAGGAAGATGATGAAGGCGTTGTCGAACCGCGAGCGGAATTCCATGGCCCAAAACCTCCGTCTTGCGATTCCCATTTATAGTTTCGGCAGCAATGCGAGAAGCAGGGAAAGAAACGTTTCCTTCACCCGTTCCGACGTTTCCAGCACTTCCTCGTGGGAAAGCGGTTGGTCCAGCATGCCGGCGGCCATGTTGCTGATGCAGGAGATGCCGAGAACCTCGATGCCGGCGTGGCGCGCCGCGATCACTTCCGTGACGGTGGACATGCCGACGGCGTCGGCGCCGAGGGCGCGCAGCATTCGGATCTCGGCCGGCGTTTCATAACTCGGTCCGAGCAGGCCGGCGTACACGCCCTCGCGCAGGGAGATGCCCAGGGACGCGGCCGTTTCCCGGGCCAGCCGGCGCAGTCGGCGGCTGTAGGCTTCGGACATGTCCGGGAAGCGGGGGCCGAAGGCGTCCTCGTTGGGGCCGACCAGCGGGTTGCGGCCCGTCAGGTTGAGATGGTCGGCGATCAGCATGAGATCCCCCGGCCGGAAATCGGCGTTGATGCCGCCGGCGGAGTTGGTGACGACCAGCGTCCGCGCGCCCAGCGCCTTCATGACGCGGACGGGCAGCGCCACCTGTTGCGGCGTGTAGCCTTCGTACAGGTGAAAACGCCCGCGCATGATCACCGCCGGCCGGCCTTCCAGGACGCCCTGTACCCATTCGCCGGCATGGCCGGCCACGGTGGACCGCGGAAAATGCGGGATGGACGGGTAGGGCAGCCGGACGGCGTTTTCCATTCGGTCGCCCATCACATCCAGCCCGGAACCGAGGATGAGACCGATTTCGGGACGGATGGAACTTTTCGAAGCAATGAAGGCCGCGGCCTCGTCGACCATGGTTTTGCTTGCGTGGGTCAAGGCTTGTTTCACTCCTATTTGAGTTCTTTCAGGAAACTGCGCCCGTGGGTGTCGAAGGACACGCCGAAGTTCTCCGCCACCGTCGCCGCCAGATCGGCGAAGGTGGAACGGACACCCAGGTCGCCGGTCTGCCGGAAGGCGGGGCTGGCGACCAGCAGCGGCACGTATTCCCGGGTATGGTCCGTGCCGTGATGGACGGGATCGTTGCCGTGGTCGGCGGTGATGACCAGCATGTCGCGCTCCGTCAGGCGGGATACGAGATCCGGCACCGCCCGGTCGAATTCTTCCAGGGCCCGCGCGTAGCCCACCGGGTCGCGGCGGTGACCGTACAGCGAGTCGAAATCCACGAGGTTCACGAACAGCAGCCCGCGGAACGGTGCCGCGAGCTCCTCCAGCGAGGCCCGGATGCCGTCGGCGTTGCTCTTGGTCGGGATGGCGCGGGTAATCCCCTCGCCGCTGAAAATATCGTTGATCTTCCCCACGGCGATGACGTCGAATCCGCCGTCCTTGAGCGCGTTCAGCACCGTCGGTTTGGGCGGTTTTACCGCGTAATCGTGGCGGTTGGGCGTGCGCACGAACGCCCCCGGCTGGCCGACGAACGGCCGGGCGATCACCCGCCCGACCATGTATTCCTCCGCCATGGTGAGCCGGCGGGCAATGCGGCATGCCTGGTACAGCTCCTCGAGGGGGATGACCTCCTCATGGGCGGCGATCTGGAACACGCTGTCCGCGGAGGTGTAGACGATCCAGGCGCCGGTTTTCATTTGCGTCTCGCCGAGCTCGGCGATGATCTCCGTGCCGGAGGCGGGCTTGTTGCCAAGGACCGGGCGGCCGGTTTCCTCTTCGAAGGCGCGGATCAGCTTTTCCGGAAACCCGTTCGGGAACGTGCGGAACGGCGTCCGGATTTCCAGGCCCGCCAGCTCCCAGTGGCCGGTCATCGTATCCTTGCCGGCGGAGACCTCCGCCATTTTGCCGTAATAGGCGGCGGGTGAAGGCTCGGGCGGCCAGTCGCCGAGGGGCGCGATGTTGGCCAGCCCCATCCCGCGCAGGTTCGGAAGCTGAACATCCGGTACGCGCTCCACGATATGTCCCAGCGTGTGGGCGCCTTCATCCCCGAAGGCGGCGGCGTCCGGCAGCTCGCCGATGCCGACGCTGTCCAGCACGATGATGATGATTCTCTCAAAGTTCATGCCGCCAAACTCCCCTTTTTGCCAATACCCCTTCGGATAGTCCGATGACCGGCGGGCGGTCTGGTGAACTTCGGGCGGTCCGGCCCGGTCCGGGAACGCCCCGGCCGAAATGCGTCACTCGACAACGCCGTGGATGAGCCGGGGCTTCTTTCGGCGCTCGGGCCGGATGTCGAAGGCGCGTTCAACTCTTTGCCGGATGTCCGTGACGTCTTCCCGGCCCGCGTGAAGAATCGCGAGGATCTCCCCGCGCCGGACGGGATCGCCGATTTTTTTCGCCAACACGATGCCCACTGCCGGATCGATGGACGATTCTTTCGTGGCGCGGCCGGCCCCCAGCGTCATGGCGGCCAGGCCGATCTCTTCCGCCTGGATGCCGTGGACGAACCCGTCTGCGGGAGAGGGAACCGTGATACGGTACGGCGCCTTCGGCAGAAGTTCCGCCGGCCGGTCCGCCACGTCCGGATTTCCGCCCTGGGCCGCGACGAACTGCCGGAATTTCTCCAGCGCCTTGCCGCTTTTCAATATTTTTTCCAACATTTCATACCCTTCTTTGAAGCTGCCCGCCTTGCCGCCCAGCACCACCATATGGGCGCCCAGGGTCAGGGCGAGACGGGTCAGGTCTTCCGGTCCTTCCCCGCGCAGCGCGTCAACGGCTTCCCGGACCTCCAGCGCGTTGCCCACGGCAAGGCCGAGGGGCTGGTCCATGTTGCTGATGACCGCCACGGTGCGCCGGCCGACGGAACGGCCGATGTCCACCATCGCGGAGGCCAGCTTCCAGGCTTCCCCCACGGTTTTCATGAACGCCCCGGAGCCGGCTTTCACGTCCAGCACGATGGCGTCGGCGCCGGCGGCGATTTTTTTGCTCATGACGGAGCTGGCGATAAGCGGGACGGAATTGACGGTGGCGGTCACGTCGCGGAGGCTGTAAAGTTTCTTGTCCGCGGGTGTAAGATTTCCCGTTTGCCCGACGACGGCGATGCCGATGCGGTTCACCTGCTCGACGAAGGCGTCCGGGGAAAGTTCGGCGGCGAAACCGGGGATCGACTCCAGCTTGTCGATGGTGCCGCCCGTATGACCAAGGCCCCGGCCCGACATTTTGGCCACGGGGACGCCCGCGGCGGCGACCAGCGGCGCGACCACCAGCGTGGTTTTGTCGCCGACGCCGCCGGTGCTGTGCTTGTCCACCTTCACCCCGCGGATGCGGGACAGGTCGACGGTGTCGCCCGAACGGGCCATCGCCATCGTCAGGTGCGCCGTCTCCGCCGGCGTCATGCCCCGGAAGAAGACGGCCATCGCCCACGCGGACATCTGGTAGTCGGGTATGCCGCCCCGGGTGTATTCTTCCACGATGAAGTCGATCTCTTGCCGCGTCAGCTCTTTGCCATCGCGTTTTTTCGCGATCAGGTCGACCATTCTCACGTACCGGTCACCCCGCTGATGACGGCTTTGAGCAAGGCGACGAATTTCGGCCGGGTCTCTTCCGCCACCCGGACCACCTGTTCGTGGGTCAGCGGCTCCAAATGATCGGCCACGGCCATGTCAGTGATGCAGGCGATGCCAAGCGTCCGCATGCCGCAGTGGTTCGCGGCGATCACCTCGGGGACGGTGGACATGCCCACCGCGTCACCGCCCAGCGCGGCCAGCATTCTCAGCTCCGCCGCCGTGCAGTATGAAGGACCGGAAACGGCCACATACACTCCTTTCTGCAGCCGGATGCCGAGACGGGCGGCTGTCTCTTCAGCCAGCCGGCGCAACCCGCGGTCATAGGCTTGCGACATGTCCGGAAAGCGCGGACCCAGCTCATCACAGTTGGGACCGATAAGCGGGTTGCCGCCCATGAAGTTGATGTGGTCGGTGATCAGCATCAGGTCGCCCGGCGCAAAGGACGGATTCATGCCGCCGGCGGCATTGGTAACAAGGAGCGTGTTGATCCCCAGGCGTTTCATGACATATACGGGGAAAACGACATCCCTCATGCTGTAGCCTTCATAATAATGCACGCGTCCTTTCAATACAACCACCCGTTTGCCTTCCAGTCTGCCGGCCACCAGCAGCCCGGAGTGGCCCGCGACGGTCGAAACGGGAAAGTGCGGGATCTCTCCGAAAGGAATGACCACGGAATCCTCCACTTCGTCAGCCAGCACGCCGAGCCCGGAACCAAGAATCAGGCCGATTTCGGGCGTCTCTTTTAAATACGTGCGGATGTAAGCGACGGCTTCGTTGATTTGATCCATGGGGTTTTTCATCGCTACGGACTCCTTTGGCATATGCTGATCATTCAGAATCGGTTATTAAAAAAACGAATGGCCAATTTTCATCATATCCCATCATTGAACATGTGTAAAGAAAGGTCTTTTCATTTTTTTTGAATAGGCGAAAACGGGGCTGGGATGAACACCGGGCATCCAAAGGGGATGACAGAAAGGCGAACAGTCGCGGATCTTTGGAAGCATTTTCACTGCACTATTTACTTTTTGGTTCCTTTAGGCTAAACTAAGAATAAAAAAGGAATTTTACATTTGTTCAGAAGGAGGGGCTGGAACTTTACATAGGGGAAAGCGCAATCAAGTCATCCCATGGAAGACAAGGAAAAGGAAACAAGAACATCGACATTATAAAAAGGAAAGACCGTCTGTCAAAGGGCTTGTGGCGGAGCGCATTTGACAGACGGCTGTCGCGGGCTCGATGCAGCCTTTTTTCGGCATGCAACCAAAGCCTTTTCCAGTTTACCAAATTTTTTGATGTGCGACAAGAATCGATATGCAGGCCGGGCGTTCCCGATCGGAATGTCCGATTGCCGCTTTTCGGGCTGACGGTATCGGCTTGTTGGCGAAGCGCACGCTTCAGGTCCATCGGAGGTTGGCGAAAGGTTTCCGGAATCCCCGACGATACCCGGAAATCGCGTCGGGAGAAGCGGATGACCGATGGAGGTAAAGCCATTGTCGGAAGACGGAGGGGAAACAGATGAAGCGTTTCAGCCGCGCGTTGTCCGTATTGTTGGCGGTTTTGCTGGCATTTCCCTACATCCAGGTGCCGGCGGCGTCGGCGGCGGGGGAAGAAGTCATTGCCAAATGGAGTTTTTCCTCTCAGCCCACCCTGCCCGTCGGACCGACGGAAGGCACACTCCAGGAGTCGGGCGAATTTTCGGTCCACAAAAAGACTCCCACGGATTTAAATCATACACCGGGAAACAGAAGCATCTATACAGGCGATTGGGCCGTCGGCGACTATTGGCAGGCCCGATTCAGCACGTCCGGCTATTCGCAAATCGTGCTGAAATGGCAGCAGTGGGGAAGCAATACCGGTCCGAGGGATTTCAAACTGCAATACAGCCTGGACGGCGTCAATTTCACGGATGAGTTCGGCTATGCCCTCACCGCCACTGCGTCGACTGGTTATCAGCGGAACCTGCCGAGCGCGCTGGATGACCAGCCGCTCGTTTACATCAGATGGGTTGTCGATTCCGATACGGCGATCAACGGGAGTACGATCGCATCCACCGGCAACAGCCGGATCGCCGAAATTGAAATCCTGGGCATTCCAAAGCCGTCGGACCCGGGTCAAACGGCAAGGCCGGACGCCAGCAAAATTACGCTGACGGATGACGAATGGCTGACCGGCGAACCGGGGGCGGTAACGGGCGAGGCGTATGTCTATGTTTACAGGGAGGATCCCGCGACCGTATCGAGTGCGGTATACGACTGGCATGCAACCGCGAATTCGGACGGGTCGTTCGGCCCGATCCGGTTGAGCCTCGGTGGCGGATCCGATGTCTGGGTGACCGCGCAGGAAGCGGGGAAGGCCGAAAGCCTGGCGGTGAAGATTTCCATCCAGACGACCGCGGCTCCCGATGCAAGCAAAATCATTTTTGCGGACAATAACATCACGGGTTATGCGGGGGCGGTGCCCGGCGGTTCGACGGTCAAGGCCTATTTCGATGACGATTCCGAAGGCGGCACGGCGACGGCCGAACCCGACGGGTCCTTCGAGCTGGCCCTGACCAACCCGGACGGCAAAACCGAGGTCTATCTGACGGCGAAAGAACCGGGCAAACGGGAAAGCGCGAAAGTGCTGATCAGGCAGCGCGAACAATATAAGCCCGGGGACATCGTCATCAGCCAATTCTATCCCAACGGCGGCAACAGCGGCGCGTTCTACAAAACCAAATTTGTCGAATTGTACAACACGACGGACAAGGACATTGAATTAAACGGAGAATGGTTCCTGCTGTACGGGTCGGCCACCGGCACGGCGCTGGGCACCAACTCAAACACGCGCGTTCAGCTGACGGGGACCATTCCGGCCCGCGGCTATTACCTGGTGACGGGAAATTCCGGCAGCAACGGAGCGGACTTGCCCGTAACGGCGGATCAGACGTCCACGCTAAACCCGAGCGGCGGAAATCCCGGCGGCATTCTGGCGCTGGTGTATGGCAAGGATCCCTCGAATCCTGCCGTGAGCAGCCAGGATGATCCCGCCCTGATCGACGTGGTCGCCTACGGCAACGGAAGCAATACGGATTTTGCCTTCAAGACCGACAAGTGGGGATCGCCGTTCTATGTGTCCAACGTGCAATTCGGCACGATTCTGCGCAAGACGGACACCGGTTCCGATCCGAGAGGGGTCGTCGGTGCGGGCAACGGCTGGTTCACGCGAAATCCGTCCGAAGATTTCGTCATGAACATTCCGATGTCCACGAGCGATCCGAAAGAGATCGTGGTCCGGAACTCGAAATACCGTGCGACGCCCGACGCGTCCAGGATCACATTCACGGAGACCGGCGGAACGGCGGTGGTGACGGGCGCCGCGGGGGCCGTGCCGGCCGATGCGGTGGTCAAAGTCTATGTTTCGGACAACCAGGGCGTTGTGCCCAATCTGACCCTCGCCGGAACGGCCAACGCGGATGCAAACGGCGCCTTCACGGTTTCATTCAGCAATTCCGATAACGCGCCATCGGTCTTCGTGACGCATGCCGCTTCCCCGACGGCGCCCGAAAGCGCTTATGCGCGCATTGATCGGACGCCCGATCCGAATGCGGTTCGCCAAATCGGGGATTTGCGGGCCGTGAACGAAAACGGTGTGCCGCTTCACATCGGCTACCGGACGGTCATCGAAGGCGTGGCGACCACCGCCAACCAGGCTTTGGGCGACGAGCCGACCAGCTTCCATCTGCAGGACGGAACGGGCGGCATCCACGTCGTTGCCGGGAAATCGCCGTCCGCATTGGGAGCTTCCGTGTCTGTTGAGACCGGAAGAAAATTCAAGGTTACGGGTTATCCGATCCTGGCGGCGGGCACTTTGCAGTTTGTGGCGGAGGCCATCGATTACACGGGCGATGAGACGCCGCCGGCCCCGGCCGCAATGGCGCTGGCCGATCTGGCTGATTTGGCGAAAGCCGAAGCGCAGGAAGGGAAGCTGGTGGCTGTCTCGGGCAAGCTGACCAACATTCCGGCGCTCGGCCCCGACTACGACCTGACCCTTGCGGATGACGACGGTCACAGCGTCATCGTGCGCATCCTCGGCAAGACCGGCATTGATGTCCAAAAGCTGAGCGTGGGCGAATCGTTCCGGTTCATCGGCCTGCTCGCGCAGAGCAAGTTGTACGCTCCTTACCATGACCGGTATCTCGTCTACCCGAGATCGGACGACGACGTCAAGGGTGAACTGCAACTTAGCCATCAGCCGTTGGAGAAGGCGTACATCGGTTTTGACGTCCATTTGCGGGCGCAGGCCAAATATGCCGATGAAGTGGTCATTTACTACAGAGCGGAGTCCGACACGGACTACAAGTCCGTCCGCATGACGACGGCGGACGGTCAGAACTATACCGGCACGATTCAGAAAGATTACGTCCCGCAGGACAAATTCTACTATTACATTGAAGCGACGACGGTTGACGGCCAGAAGAAGAGCGTCGGCAGCGCCGCTCAACCGTTCGAGGTTCCGGTGGTGCAGGACACCGACGGCCCGGCGTTCTTCAACGAACAGCCGCGCGACGGCTCGGAAGTCGAGACGCCGCGTCCGGTCATTTCCGTGGAGATGGAAGACCCGAACGGCGTCAAAACGGACAGCGTGCGCATCACCGTCGACGGCCGGGACTATACCGCGAAAGCCGTCATTTCCGAAACGCTGGTCAAACTCGAATTTTCGCCGGATGATGTCCTGGCCACAGGCGAGCACACGGTGACCGTAACCGCCGAAGACGGCATCGGCAACCGTTCAACGTTTACCTGGAAATTCAGGGTGGCCGCGCGGTTCACCGGCGGCAACCATTACTACGGCTCGACGCACAACCATACCAATATCTCCCACGATGCGGCAGGCGATCCGGAAGACGCGCTGATCGCGGCCATGTTGCATGGATACGACTGGTTCGCGTTTTCGGACCATTCCCATGACATCGACCCCGACATCCGGGGCACGGACGTCGTGGATCGCAACGGCCTGCCGGAGCGGACCGGCGGAGCGGAATGGCAGCTGACCAAGCGGTTGTCCGACCAATATACGAAGGACGGCGAATTCGTCGTCTTCCCCTCGTTCGAGATGACCTCGACCACCTGGGGCCACTCGAACGTGTTCGGCACGGACAACTTCGTGGACCGCGTGCAAAACGGCGGACTTTATCAGGATTTGAGCAAGTACTACGCCTGGATTCTGACGTACGACGACATCGCGGCGCAATTCAACCATCCCACCTGGGGGGGCGCCAAGCCGTTCAACGGATTCCTGCCCTATGATCGCAAGCTTGATGATCTGTTCACCATGATCGAGGTGGGGAACGGATCGGGCCAATATACGTATGTGAATGCGGAGGACATTTTCTTCCAGGCGCTGGATCTGGGGTGGCATCTCGCGCCCACCTTCGGCGAGGACAACCACAATGCCACCTGGGGCCAAACGAAGAAACGCACGGTCATTGTCGCCAATGAACTGACCAGAGACGCGTTGCTCGACTCGATGCGCAAACTTCGCGTCTACATGACCGAAGATCCCAACTTCCGTCTGGATGTGCTGGCCAGCGGCTGGTACATGGGCTCCACGACGGACACCAAGACGCTGAAGTTTGAAATCCGCGGTGAAGACCCGGTCTGGGAAGAAAAGTCCGATCCGAAATATTCCTATTTGGATAAGGCGACGAATGACCACATCGACCGCGTCGACCTGATCACGAACGGCGGCGTCATCATCGATACGTTCCGGCCATCCGGCAATGTGACGAGCTTCACCTGGAATCCCGAATTTACCGTCATCGGCGGCCAGCAATGGTTCGTGGTCCGCGTGACGCAGAAAGACGGGGACCGCATCTACTCGTCGCCGATCTGGTCGCCAGTGGAGCCGCTCTCCATCCGGGTGACCCATGTGGAAGTGGAGGAAGGCGGCATGGTGGGCGGCGTGCCCGCCACGCTGGTGGCCGGCCTCAGCAATACGGGATTGCTCGATGTGGCCGACATCCGGGTCGACTTCTACTACGACCAGATCGATGGGCATCACAGGATCGGATCCGTTGACATCCCGTTGCTGAAGGTCAACGAATCGATGAATGTCTCGGTCATCTGGAACCACCCGGAACCGGGCGAGCGGAAAATCATCGTCACGCTGGCGTCGGAAAGCGCCGATCTGGGCGGCTACCGCTTCGAGCAGCTCTTCGAGGTGAAACGGCCGCTCGGCAAGACCATCCTGATCGATGCTTCCAAGAACAATGAAAATACGACCAAAGACACCGGCAGTTACAAAGACAACCTGAAAAGGTTCACGACCCAGATGAGGCAGGCGGGGTTCACCGTCGAAGAGAACGAGCAGCCGATTACAGCAGCATTGCTGGAGAAGGCCGATATCCTGTTCATTTCGCAGCCGGCGTCAGCTTACAGTGAAAGCGAGCGGGAAGCCATCGCGAAATTCGTGGCGAACGGCGGCGGGTTGTTCATGGCCGGCAAAGGCGTCTACAACAACACTGCCGGAGCGGACCGGCTAAACGACGTGCTCGCGAAAATCGGATCGGCCATCCGGATCAACAAGGACGAGCTGTACGACGAGACGGAGGAAGGAAACTTCTGGAGCAACCCGTTGAACCAACGGTGGGCCGTCCGGTTGCATCCGCTGCCGGCGATGGACCATACGCTGAACGATTTTGTCTCCACGATCGAGTTCTACAGCGGTGCAAGCCTCGCCGCGGACGACGACAGCGGCGGATTGGCGCCGCTTGCGGAAAGCGAAACCGTAAGGGTGCTGGTGAGGGGCAACGAAACCACCTTCCAAAACAGCGGTTCGATCGCTGCGTCGGCGGCCCGGTACAACGTGCACACGCCGAGCAGCGGCTCGAGCGGACCGGCGCGGGATGACATCACCGGCGGTTCGGCCATTCCGGTCGTCGCGGCCGAGACGATCGGCCCTGGACGACTGGTCGTCGCGGGCATGAACATCTTCAACGACCTTCAGATGGACGAATCCTACAATGAAAAAGGCAACAACGAATTTGCGCACAACGTCATGCATTGGCTTGTCGGCCTTGAACCGAAGGTGATGCCCATCCGCGAAGCGCGCATGTTGCCGACCGGAACGGAGACGGTCGTACAAGGCCGCGTCACGAGCGCCGCGGGCGTGTTCTTCGACGCCTTCTTCCTCCAGGACGACACCGGCGGCATCATGGCCTTCAACGAAGTGCCGGATGACGCCCTCGATTTGGGCGACGTGGTGCGCGTGTACGGCAAGATCGAAATCTTTGAAAACAGCCTGGAAATCCAGTTCGGTTCCTTCGACAGAAGCGTGGTGCGGATCACCAGCGGTCCGCCGGTGGATCCGACGCCGCTTTCCACGAAAGAATCGGTGGCCGAAGAACATCAGGGCAAGCTGGTCAAGGTCACCGGCGTGATGGTGGAAAGACCGGATGAACTCATGTTCCTGCTGGATGATGGAAGCGGCCCCGTGCTGATCTTCGTGGACGGCTACATCGTGAATCAATCCGGGCAGATGCCGCCGATGAAAGTCGGGGACACGGTGGAAGCGGTCGGGATGGCCGACCGGTACTCCGGCGGGGACCGCATCCGCGTCCGCAATGTGCAGGAACTGAAAGTCGTGGCGAAAGGCATTTACGTCACCGGCGTCGAGGTGTCTCCGACGGAACTGACGCTGACGGTCGGTCAAACCGCGAAACTGACCGCCAATGTAAAACCCGACAACGCGACCGTCAAAACCGTCCGGTGGAGCTCGTCCGACGAACGGATTGCCACCGTACAGGACGGCATGGTAACGGCCGTGTCGCCCGGCCGGGCGGCGATCACCGTGGAAACGGTGGACGGCGGCCATCAGGCGACGGCTCGGGTCACCGTGCTCCCGAGGTCTACAGGTTCCGGGGGTTCCGGCTCCGGCGGTTCCGGCGGTGTGGAGAACATCGCATCCCCCGTTGCGCCCGGTGACGGAAAAGATGCCATCCTGGATGTGGCCCCCGGTTCGGTGCGGGAAGGCGAGGACGGCAACCTTTATCTGGACGTGCCGGAAGGCACGCAGGCCATACGAATTCCGGCCGACTTTGCGGAGCAATTGACGCAGGGTTCGCTGGTGCTGCAGGCGGGTTCGGTGAGACTGGACGTTCCGGCGGATGCCTTGCGCGAGCTGGCGGATTTGCCGGTTAGCGGCGAAGAACGGGCGGATTCGATTCTGGTGACGTTCACACCGCTGTCGGAGGAGGATGCCGACTTGCTGCTCCAGGCGGTCGAACAGAATTCGGGCCTTGAAATCCAGGTGTTCAGCGGCGTGTACGACGTTGCCCTGGGAATCACGGGAGGCGACGGCACCGGGATGCTCCTGTCCGAATTCGCGGTTCCGCTGGTCATCCATCTGCCGGCCGGGCCGGATGCGAATCCCGAGCTGGCGGCGATCTTCCGTATCGCCGAAGATGGAAGTTACGAATATGTCGGGGGGCAATACGACGACGGGACGATCCGGGTGGAGGTGACCCAGCCCGGCAAATATGTCGTGCTTGAAATGACACGGCCGTTTGCCGACTTGGACCCCGGGCACTGGGCTTACACCACCGTGCAAAAACTGGTGGCCATGCAATTGGTTCGGGGTACGAGCGACACCACCTTCGAGCCGAATCGACCGATTACCCGACAGGAGTTTGCACTGCTTCTCGTGCTTGCCCTGAATCCCGATGGGCTGGGAGGCGAACTTGCGGAACTTCCCTTTGAAGATGTCGACCGGATTGCCGATTGGGCGAAACAGGCCATCGCCTGGGCCGTCCGGGAGAACATCATCCTGGGGGACGGGGCCGGCCGGATTCGTCCGGATGCGCCCATCACGCGGGCGGAAATGGCGGTGATGGTGGCCAGGGCTTTGGGACTCGGCGGCGGCAGTCTGATGGGAAGCCCCGGATTTGCCGACAGCGAGCAAATTCCGGATTGGGCCATAGACGCTGCTGAAGCGCTTCGTCAGCTGGGTCTGGTCCAAGGCCGCGGCAATGGGCAATTTGCGCCCCGGGAGTGGCTGAGCCGGGCGGAGGCGGCGAAGATCATCCTGAACCTTCTTCAGTATCTGAAACGCTTCTGAAGCGCGAAAACGGGATGCCGTCCGCGGACGGCATCCCCCTTTCCGTTTCATGGAAGGAGCGATAGAAAAATTGCAAATCCGTCGGAAAATGCGTCTTTTTCTTTTCGGCACGGTCTTCGCGTTATTGTCGGTGATCGTCCCGGTTCTCCCGGCCGACAGAATGGCGGCCCACCCATTCAGCGCTGCTTACACGACGCTGGAATTCTCCAAATCGAACACGCGGATGGTTTACTCCATTGACGAATTGTCCGTCATCGAGCTGGCAGGCGGAGATGTGGACCGGAACGGCATGCTGGACGAACGGGAATTCGACGCCGTGAAGGAAACGCTGGTCGGGGTTTTGCAGGAGCACGTGGTGCTCCGGATCGGCGGATCCCCGCAAGATTGGGCCGGTGTGGAAAACATCGAACTGGAACGAAAAGGAAGCGCCACCCAGGCGCATGTCACCGTGATTTTCCCCCCCATCGCCGGTGATTTGACCGTATCGCTGAACGACACCCTCTATGTGGGAGATCCAAACACCCGATACGTCAATTTGCTTACGGTCCGTTACGGCGAAAAATATAGCACGGCGGCGCTTTCCGAAAGCCATCGCACCTGGCTGATCCGGCTTGCCGAAGAGGAGTATGCGGCATTGCCCGATGTTCTTGAGCCGCGTTTGGAACCGGAAAAGGAGGATGATCCCGTGAACGGAACTTTCATGCCGGAAAGCGTGACGTCCGGTGCCTGGTCGTTTTTTTTGCTCGGCGTAGAACACATTCTCGGCGGGTATGATCATTTGCTCTTTCTGTTCACCATTCTCATCCTGAGGCAAAGTTTCAAGCAGTACGCGATCGCCATATCCGCCTTTACGGTCGCGCATTGCACGACGCTGGTGTTGACGGTATTGGGCCTGCTTGAAGTTTCCCCCCGGCTCGTCGAACCCTTGATCGCCCTGAGCATTTGTTACGTGGCCGTCGACAATCTGGTCCGTAAAAAAACCTCCGCGAACCGCTGGCTGCCGATCTTTTTCTTCGGACTGATTCACGGGATGGGGTTTGCCGACCTGCTGAAGGAAATGCAGATTCCCAAAAACGAGCTTGCGCTTGCCCTGTTCAGTTTCAACATCGGAATAGAAGTCATCCAGCTTGCCATTGCCGCGGCGATGTGGCCGGTGCTTACGTTCCTGCACCGCCGCAAGTTTTCGCCGCAAATGGTCACGGCCGGATCGGCGATTGCCTTGATTTTGGGCGGCCTGTGGCTCATTGAACGCATTTGGGTGTAAACGGCGGGTGAGCTTGCATGAAACCGGGGCGAACGGCGGAGCGGAAAAAGGGAAAGAAGTCACCGGCAAAGCGGGAACGCAGCTGTCGAAAAACCGTCATGGCGATTGCCGTGACGGCAGGCGTGCTGGTTCTCGCAGGACTGTCGTATGCGTGGACGCAACGCGCGTCTTCTCCGGTGCCACCCGTGGTCATCGACGAGGAAAACGGGCTGCAGACGGTTCTCATCAGAGTTGGCAAGGACGGATACCAGCCTTCCGTTCTTGAACTGAAAGCCCATATGATGACCAAGCTCAATTTCAGGCTGGAGACGGACGCAAGCGGAATGGATCGGCTTCTTTCTCCCGATCTCAATTTCGAGGCGACGCTGAAAACGGGAGACAATTATTTTCTCATCGGAAATCCGCAACCCGGAACGTATAGGTTCCAGAACGAAGACGGCACCCATGTGGGATATCTCGTGGTCCAAAGCTGATTGGCGCCTTTACATCCCCACATGAATGTAATATAATGGAGATACAAATGTTCATTTCATATTTTTCATTTTTTCATTTTGTTGAACCGAAATTGGGGGTGAAATCAAAATTACGTTTGAAAAATGGGGATCCGTGGAAAATCGATGCACAATCTGATTTTGAATTCTACACCACTGTAAGAAAGGGGTTTGTCAAATGTTAATTCGGCGCAAAAACGGGATTGCACTATTGGTCGCCGTATTCGCACTGGCCTTTGTATTGGCAGGCTGTTCGGGAAAGGGAAGCGGACAGGGCGGCTCCTCGCAGCCTCAGGAATCGCCGGCCGGACCGTCGGCGGAATCTCCCGCAGCGAGCCAACCGTCCGGACAGGAACAGGAAAAAGAGTGGTTTGTCGTCATGGTTACCGACGTAGGGGGGGTACACGACAACTCGTTCAACCAAAGCGCCTGGGAAGGCTTGCAGGAACTCGCATCCAAATACAAGGTGAAAGTGGATTATTTGCAAAGCCAAAGCGACGCCGATTACGTGCCCAACCTGAACCAGTTCGTCAAAGGCGGCGCCGATTTGACCTGGGGCATCGGGTTTCTGATGGGAGACGCCGTAAAGCAGGTGGCCGACCAAAACCCGGATGCGAAACTGGCCATCATTGATGCCGTGGTGGACGCTCCCAACGTCGCTTCGGTGACGTTCAAGGAACATGAAGGGTCGTTCCTGGTCGGCGTCGTGGCGGGCCTCATGACCAAAACCAACAAGATCGGATTCGTGGGCGGCATGGAAATTCCCGTCATCAAGCGTTTTGAAGCCGGTTTTGTCGCCGGTGTGAAAGCGGTTAATCCGGATGCGAACATCATCATCAATTACACGGGCGCTTTCGACGCACCCGATCAGGGCAAGGCGGCCGCGGCCACCATCTTCAACGACGGTGCGGACATCATTTTCCATGCGGCGGGCGCGACGGGTGACGGCGTCTTCAACGAAGGCAGCGAGCGCAAGATGAGAAATAACGAGGATGTCTGGGTCATCGGTGTGGACAAGGACCAAGCCCTCACTTTTGGTCACGAAATTACGCTGACTTCCATGATGAAGCGGGTGGACCAGGCGGTCATGAGGGTCAGCGGCGATCTGATCGAAGGCCGGTTCCAACCGGGTCTGACCGAGCTGGGCCTGGCCGAAAACGGCGTCGGTTTGCCGGAAAACAACCCCAACATTCCCCAGGAAGTGCTGGACAAAGTCAAGGAATTCGAGCAAAAGATCATCAGCGGCGAAATTCAAGTGCCTTCGGAATGACACAAGCGAACATCCGATCAAGCCTGCGGTCGGGCGGGAAACGAACGGTCCATTCTTTCCCGCCCGCCCAAGTGTAAGCGAGGGATGAACCGGTGCCGGACGAGCTCGCCGTGGAAATGAAGGGCATTACCAAACGATTTCCAGGAATCGTCGCAAATGACGGGATCCATCTGCAGGTCAGGCAGGGAGAAATCCATGCCCTGCTCGGGGAAAACGGGGCCGGCAAAACCACCTTGATGAACATCCTGTTTGGATTGTATCAACCGGACGAAGGCGAAATCTTCATCCGCGGGAAAAGAGTGAGAATCACCGATCCGAAAAAAGCGATCGACCTGGGCATCGGCATGATCCACCAACACTTCATGCTGGTGGAGCCGTTTACGGTGCTGCAAAACATCATCCTCGGAGCGGAACCGCGGAAAGGTTTCGTGATCGATTACAAAAATGCCCGCGGACGCGTCGAGGAACTTTCCGAAAAATACGGGCTTCATGTGGATACAAACCGGATCGTGCGGGATATTTCCGTGGGAATGCAGCAGCGGGTGGAAATTTTGAAAACGTTGTATCGGGGCGCGGACATTCTGATTTTTGACGAGCCGACCGCCGTGCTCACGCCGCAGGAAATTCAGGAATTGATGGCGATCATGCGCCGGTTGGCCGGCGAAGGGAAAACCATCATCCTGATCACCCACAAGCTGAAGGAAATCATGGCGGTTGGCGACCGCGTGACCATCATTCGCCGCGGCAAGGTGATCGACAGCCTTCCCGTCCGCGAGACGACGCCCGAAGATCTGGCCGCCAAGATGGTCGGGCGAAAAGTCAGCTTTGTCATCGAGAAAGCGGAAGCGCGGCCGGGGGAAACCATTTTGGAATTCGACAACGTCACCGCCTTTGACAGCCGGGGCGTGCAGGTGCTCAAAGGGCTGTCGTTTGAGCTTCGCAGAGGCGAAATCCTCGGCATTGCCGGCGTGGAAGGCAATGGCCAGCGCGAGCTGATCGAGGTGCTGACCGGGCTGCGGAAAGTGGCGTCCGGCGAAATCCGCCTGCGGGGCCAGCCCATTCAAAATCGCAGCCCGCGCCAGATTTCCGAGGCGAAAGTCGGTTATATTCCGGAAGACCGGCAAAAACGCGGTCTTGTTTTGGACTTTACCGTCGGCGAAAACATGGTGCTCAAAAACTACTATACTCCCCGTTTCTGCAAAAGGGGCTTCCTGCAGTACGACCGGATTTTTCGGCACGCCGCCGAATTGATCAAAGAGTACGACGTTCGAACGCCGAGCGAAAAAACGGCCGCAAGAGCGCTGTCGGGAGGAAACCAGCAAAAGGTGATCGTCGCGCGCGAAGTCGCGGACGATCCGGATTTGCTCATCGCCATGCAGCCCACGCGCGGCCTGGATGTGGGCGCCATCGAGTTTATTCACCAAAAGCTGATCGAACAGCGCGACAAGGGCAAGGCGGTTCTCTTGTATTCGCTGGAACTCGATGAGATCATGAATCTTTCGGACCGCATCGCGGTGATGTACGAAGGGCGGATAGTCGGAATCCTGGATCCCCGGAAAACCAGCGAGCAGGAAATCGGTCTCCTGATGTCCGGAGGAAAAACGGAACAAAGAGAGGAACGAGCATGAGGGGATTCTTGTCACGATTGTTTGGGGAGACGACGATCATTCCGGTATTGTCCATTCTGGTCGGGTTGCTGGTCGGCGCCGTCATCATGCTGGCGGGCAATTACAACCCGATCCTGGCATACGGCTCTTTGTTCGCAAAGGCTTTCGGGGATCTCTTCAACATCGGAGAGACCGTCCGGCAGATCACGCCGCTGATCTTTACCGGTTTGTCCGTGGCATTCGCCTTCCGAACCGGGTTGTTCAACATCGGTGCGGAAGGGCAGTTTATCGTGGGTGCGCTGGCTGCCGCCTACGTCGGCATCATGATGCCCCTGCCCGCGTACCTGCACATTCCGCTGGCGCTTGCGGCCAGTGCGTTGGCCGGCGGCTGCTGGGGAGCGATCGTCGGATATCTCAAGGCGGCGCGGGGCGTGCATGAGGTCATCACAACGATCATGCTCAACTGGATCGCCCTTCACCTGTCAAACTATGTGGTCCGAACCGTTTTGCTCGAAAAAGGGCTGGCACGTTCGAAACATCTCCCGCAGAGCGCCTGGCTGTCATCGCCGCAACTGTCCGAAGCGTTCGATCATGCCCGCATCCATTACGGGATCCTGATCGCCCTTGCGCTCTGCGTGTTGTTTTATCTGCTGCTGTGGAAGACGAAGCAGGGGTTCGAGCTTCGTTCCGTCGGATACAACCCGGGTGCGTCCGAATACGCGGGAATCGACGTCAAAGTCTCGTATGTCAAGGCGATGTTCATGAGCGGGTTGTTTGCCGGGATTGGCGGTGCCTGCGAAGTGATGGGAGTGTTTCATTACCTCACGATCAACGCCGCATTCCCGGGCTACGGCCTGATGGGCATTGCCGTCGCGCTGATCGGAAGAAACACGGCCGTCGGCGTGCTGCTCGGCGCCGTACTGATGGGGGTGCTGACCTACGGCGCGGCGGGCATGAAATTTGGTGCCGGCGTTCCCGAAGAATTGATCAATATCGTCATTGCCCTGGTTATCTTCTTTGTGGCCGCCAGCGGAATGATGGCGGACCTGATCCGGCATCTCCGAAAAAAGAACAGGGTGGTGAATTAGCATGGCGGTGTTGCAGATCGCCAGCGATTTGATCCATACGACGATCGTGTTCGCGACGGCGCTGATTTTCGCCATGCTCGGAGGGTTGATTTCCGAACGTTCCGGGGTGGTCAACATCGCCCTCGAGGGCATGATGATGACGGGGGCGTTCGTGGCGGCCATTGTAACCTATTTTTCGGAAAAAGATCTGGGGATGGGAGGATTCTCTCCCTGGCTCGGATTTGTCTGCGCCATCTTTGCGGGAGCCTTGTTTGCGGTGCCGCATGCGGTGGCTTCGATCACCTTTCGGGCGGACCAGGTGGTCAGCGGTGTCGCGCTCAACTTTCTGGCCACCGGGGCGACCATTTACCTGTGCAAAATCATCCTGGACGGTTCGGCCCAAACGCCAACGCTGAAAAACGTGTTTTCCAAATGGGCCGTTCCAATCCTGTCGGATATCCCTTATCTGGGACCGGCCCTGTTTGTCGCCTATCCGACCAGCTTCATCGTGTTTCTGCTTGTAGCCGTCATTACTTTCGTGCTGTACAAAACGCCGGCCGGATTGCGGCTGCGCGCGGTGGGCGAGCATCCGCACGCGGCCGATTCGGTGGCCGTCAATGTGATCCGCGTCCGGTATATCGCGGTCATGCTGAGCGGTGCTCTTGCCGCGATGGGAGGCGCTACGATTGCCCTGACGACCACCAGCAATTTTTCGCACAATACCATCTCGGGCCAGGGATTTATTGCGCTGGCCGCGCTCATTTTCGGCAAATGGAGACCGGTGGCGGGCATGTTCGCTGCCATGTTCTTCGGCATCGCATCCGCCTTGAAATCGGTGTTTCAGGTCTATGGCATCACCGATTACATTCCCGTCGATTTCATTTACATGTTCCCGTACATCATGACCATTTTGGTGCTTGCGGGCTTTGTGGGCCGCGCCGTGGCGCCCGGAGCCGTGGGCAAGCCCTATGAAAAGGGATCACGTTAGGTCGGGGAGGCGACGCATATTTTGAAGGATCAGCTGATTGAGCATGCGAATCGGGCGAGGGAACTCGCCTACGTCCCCTATTCGCGTTTTCCGGTGGGGGCCGCGTTGCTGACGAAAGACAACCGGATCGTGACCGGTTGCAATATCGAAAACGCCGCTTACGGGCTTTGCAATTGCGCGGAAAGAACGGCGCTGTTCAAAGCCTGGTCGGAAGGCATGCGGGAATTTGCCGCGCTCGCCGTGATCGCCGACACGGAGGAACCCGTTTCACCCTGCGGCGCCTGCCGACAGGTCATGCTGGAGCTTTGTCCGGGAGATATGCCGGTCATTCTGGCCAATCTCAAGGGCGATGTCCTGGAAACGACGGTGAACGCGTTGCTGCCCCATGGATTCCGTAAAATCGGTTGAAACATCGCCAGGCGAGGGATTGTTTTGATGAAAGAGACGCTGCTGGCATTCGCAGCCGGAGTTTTGGTCGGTTTGCTGTTCAAATGGATTCGTCTGCCGATTCCGGCGCCTCCGGTTCTCAGCGGAGTCATGGGAATCGTCGGCGTCTATCTCGGCGGAAAGCTGTACGACTGGTTGCAGCGCCTCCTGTGACCCGTACCGGTACAGGGATTGAGGGTCAGACGGTCGGTTGTCATCTTCCTTCTTTCTGTGTTACAATAAGGCCATGAAAAAAAGTTAATTCTTATTTGAACATTTTTTCTTAGTGATTTACAGAAAGAGAGGAAGAGTTAGAACGAAATGGAAACGGAGAAACTCAAAAAAATCATCGATGCGGCCAAAATGTACTATCAATTGGATTACAGCCAGCAGGAAATCGCCAAAAAACTGGGGATTTCCCGGCCGACCGTGTCGCGGCTGCTGCAGATGGCCAAAGAAGAAGGCATCGTCCAAATCAAGATTTTGGATCCCACATTGGACAATGAAAGGTATGCGCGTCAATTGGAGGAGCGATACCGGCTAAAGAAGGCCATTGTGGTATCCGTGCCCCAGAACGAGGACCGGCATATCAAGAAGTATCTGGGAGAAGCCACAGCCGAATATCTCTATGCCATTGTCAAAGACGGGGACTCCATCGGCGTGACGTGGGGGACGACCTTGTACCAGGTGGCCGTCAACCTGCAGAACAAGCATGTGAAAAACGTCAACATCGTCCAGTTGAACGGAGGGGTCAGTTACTCGGAAACGGACACATACGCGTCCGAAATCGTTCATCTTTTTGGCAAGGCGTTCAATACGACACCGCATTTCCTTCCCCTGCCGGCCATCGTCGATCATATGGTGGTCAAGCAGGCGATTGAAGCGGACCGTCATATTCGCAGGATTCTGGAAATGGGGAAAAGCACCAACATAGCCGTGGTGACCGTCGGTGTTCCGGATTCCGATTCCGTCTTGATCCGGGCGAACTATTTCACCGAAGAGGATTTGAAGCTGATTTACTCCTGCGCGGTCGGGGACATCTGTTCCCGGTACATTGACATCAACGGCAACCTGTGCAGCGAGGAACTGGACCGGCGAACGATCGGCATCGACCTGGCCGAGCTCCGCAAAAAAGAACAGTCGATTCTGGTGGCGGGCGGACCCCGGAAAGTCGATGCCATATTCGGCGCTTTGAGGGGAGGGTACACGAACGTCCTGATCACCGATCATTTTACGGCCAAAGCCTTGCTGGAACGCAATCCGGACGGAGGCGGGCAGGATGGATGAGAACAGGCTGGCGGAATGGATCGGGCAGGCAATCGTGGAGGAACTAAAGGAGCGGGAAAGGGAACGGGAACAAGCGGAACTTGAAATTCCCATCGGAGTTTCCAACCGGCACGTGCATTTGTCGCCGAAGGCGATTGAACGGTTGTTCGGTTCGCCGAACGCCTTGACCAAGCTGAGGGATCTTACGCAGCCGGGGCAATATGCCTGCCGGGAAACGGTGGATCTGATCGGACCGAAAGGACGCATCAATCGGGTCCGCATTCTCGGACCCGCCCGCAAGGAGACGCAAGTGGAAATTTCCCTGTTTGACGGATACACGCTGGGTCTTATGCCTCCCATACGCGATTCCGGCGATCTGGAGGGCACGCCGGGCATCATCCTGCAGGGACCGAGGGGACAGCTGGAAATTTCCCGGGGTGTCATTTGCGCGGCGCGCCACATCCACATGCATCCTTCCGATGCCGCCAGGCTGGGGGTGCGTGACGGCCAGCGCGTCCGGGTGCGGGTGGGCGGCATCCGGGGCCTTGTCTTCGACAACGTGCTGATTCGGGTTTCGGAAAACTTCCGGCTGGAAATGCACATCGATCTGGACGAAGCGAACGCCGGCAACATCCGGAACGGCCAGACCGGCACGTTGCTCTTGCCATAGGAAGAGGTCATGGTCCATGAGGCTGGAAGATTTGGTTTCCGACATCGTGCACCGGGTTGTTCGCGAGGTGATGCGGCAGAGGTTGCCCGAAGAGGAAAGGCAGCGGGATCCGGATCCGGCGGCCGGATTTCCACCCGGAAAGAAAAGCCTGCTGGTTCTCCTGACAGAACCCGGGCAGGAATCGGAAGTCCCTCAATGGAGCAAAAAGATGGCGGCCGTCTGCCGGATGGCGATCGGATGGTGCTGCCGGTTGTCCCGAAGCGAGGAGGGGACGGGCGATCCTTTTGCGGAGGTCCCGGTGATGGTTTTGACGGAGCGCGACCGCAGGGGATGGATCGAGGCGGCGCGAAGCGCGGACATTATTGCGGTGCCCCGGCTTTCGATCGGAACACTGGCCAAAATCGCCTGTCTGATTGACGATGAACCGGTGTCCGCGGTCGTCTTGCACGGGCTGATGAATGGAAAAGCGGTGGTGATTTCCTCCGGAGGCGTTTTGCCGTCCGGCGCGCAAAAGCTCTTGGTGCCCGGGGCGATCGCCGATGCCGTCTCCGCTTATTTTCGGCGGGTCATCCGGTATGGCGCGCGCCTGGTTCCGGAAAACCGCTGGCAGGAACGCGTCCTTGCCTTGTTGCAAAACGAAAGCCCGCCGAAAAAACCGCTGGTTCATGCGGAACTTGTGCGGCAATGGGCGGAAGAAGGGGAAAGCCGCATCGAATTGCCGCCGGGCGTGCTGATCACTCCGCTGGCCCGCGAGGAAGCGAATCGTTTGGGCATCTCATGGATGGCCGGGCAGGAACACCAAAGTCCGGATGCCGAGGAGGATTAGCATGAACATTTGCCGGGTGGTGGGGACCGTGGTTTCCACCAACAAAGACGAAAAATTGGTCGGGATGAAATTGCTTGTGGTCAGACCGTTGGATCCGGTCACCCTGGAACCGGACGGAAAGGCGATGGTGGCGGTCGACACGGTGCAGGCGGGGAAAGGGGAGATTGTCCTGACCGTGGGCGGAAGCTCCGCGCGGCAGACGAAAATGACGCAAAACGTTCCGGTGGACGCCGCCATCATCGGAGTGGTGGATTCCATTGAAGTCGAGGGTAAGACAACATTCCGCAAAACCGGGACGATCCCGGAACCGGAACGATGACGGAAGGGGATGACCATGAAGATTTCCGAAGCTGAAGTCCGGCAGATCGTGTCCGAAGTTCTTCTTCGGCTGCGGGATCAACTTCCATTCGATGGGGAATCCGCCGGCATCTCCCTGGGGGACGGCGTGTTCGCGACGGTAGAGGAAGCGGTCAACGCCGCCAACGACGCGTACCGCAAAATGGGAAAACTTTCGCTTGCGCAACGGGAACAAATCATCCGGAAAATGCGGGAAATCAGCCTTGCGCACGCCGAGGAGCTGGCGGAAATGGCGGTGCGGGAAACCGGTTTGGGGAGGGCGCGGGACAAGATCCAAAAAAACCGGCTGGCCGCGGAGAAAACGCCGGGGGTTGAAGATCTGGAACCGCGGACGTTTACGGGGGACAAGGGATTGACGCTGGTGGAACACGCTCCCCTCGGCATCATTGGCGCGATTACGCCCATGACGAATCCGGCGGCGACGATCATCAACAACGGTATTTCGATGGTGGCGGCCGGCAACGCGGTGGTGTTCAACCCGCACCCCAACGCGAAGCAAGTTTCCATTCACGCGATGAAACTGCTGAATCGGGCCATCGTCTCGGCGGGCGGACCGGAAAATCTGCTCACCTGCGTGGCCAACCCGACCATTGAGACAAGCGAACAGATCATGCGCCACCCGCGTGTCAACGCCCTGGTCGTGACGGGAGGCGGGGCCGTGGTCCGGGCGGCGCTGGCGTCGGGCAAAAAAGTGATTGCCGCGGGGCCGGGCAATCCTCCGGTCATCGTGGACGAAACGGCCGACCTGGCCCAAGCCGGCAGGGATATCGTGCTGGGCGCCAGTTTCGACAACAACATCCTGTGTACCGCCGAAAAGGAACTTTTCGTCGTGGAGTCGGTCGTTCAATCCTTGAAAGAAGAGATGCTGCGAAACGGTGCGTTTGAAATCCGCGGAACGCAACTGGACAAATTGATGGAGCTTACGCTCGTCAGACGGGAAGGCTCGAACGTCTGGCTTCCCAACAAGGATTGGGTGGGAAAAGACGCCGCCCGGTTGCTGGAGGCGATCGGGATCCGGGCGAAGGAAGATGTCCGGCTGATCATCGCAGAGACGCCGGAAGATCACCCGCTGGTGGTCACGGAGATGCTCATGCCCGTGTTGCCGATCGTGCGCGTGCCCAATGTGGACGCCGCCATTCACGCCGCCGTGCGGGCGGAAAAAGGAAACCGCCACACCGCGGTGATGCATACCCGGGACATCCGCCACGCGACCAAGGCGGCGCAAATGCTGGGCACCGTGATCTTCGTCCTGAACGGGCCGTCTTACGCCGGGCTCGGCATGGGCGCGGAAGGGTTTACTTCCCTGACGATCGCCGGGCCGACCGGAGAAGGGCTGACTTCGGCGCGCACCTTCACCCGAAAGCGTCACTGCGCGCTGGTGGATGCTTTCCGGATCCTTTGAGCGAGGCAGGAATAGGGAATGCGTCGGCAAACAAACCGAAAAAACGCCCTTTCGCGAAACAGACGACCCGCTGACGGCGGAACCGGATCCATCCCTGTATCCGTCTCCGTTTCCACGTCCAAACCATCGGAAGGAGTGCTGATGATGAGAGAAGCGCTGGGCATGATCGAAACAAGAGGATTGGTGGCCGCGATCGAGGCGGCCGACACCATGGTCAAAGCCGCCAATGTCACCTTGATCGGCAAGGTCTTGACGGGAGGCGGTCTGGTTTCCGTCATGGTGCGCGGCGACGTGGGAGCCGTCAAGGCGGCCACCGAAGCCGGAGCGGAGGCTGCGCGCAGAATCGGCGAACTTGTCTCCGTGCATGTCATTCCCAGACCGCATGGCGATGTGGAAGGCATCTTGCCGGTTCCCGTGAAAGAGTAATCGGGGCAAGCATCATCACCCCGCGAAGTGGCGCAAGTCGTCGAGCGGGTCAGGGGGGATAGGGCCCTGATGGTCAAGACGGTGGCGATCGGGAGTGACCACGGAGGATTCGAACTAAAGGAACATCTGAAGGAGCATTTGCAGAAGCTGGGATATCGGGTCGTGGATTTCGGCTGTTACGATCCGAATCCCGTCGATTATCCCGATATCGCGTATCTTGTGGCGGAAGCGACCGCGGCCCATCCGGATTTTGTGGGAATCATGATCGACGGTGCCGGCATCGGCAGCACCATGACCGCTAACAAGGTGCCCGGCGTTCGGTGTGCGCTTTGCTGGGACTTGTCTTCGGTGCTGAACAGCCGCGAACACAATGATGCGAACATGCTGGCCCTTGGTGCCCAATTCATCGGCAAGGGGCTGGCGACGCAAATGGTGGAGACCTGGTTGAAAACTCCCTTTTCGGGCGGCCGGCACGACAGGCGTGTCACCAAAATCATGGAAATCGAAAGCCGTTTTTTGAAACGGCACCGCTAGAACCGGGAAGTGTCGCCATGTTCCTGGGAAAAGTGATCGGGACGGTCGTTTGCACACGGAAGGACGAAAGCCTGGAAGGATTGAAGCTGCTGGTGGTGCAGCCCATGAAGGATGAACGCACCCCGGGCGGCAAACCGCTTGTCGCGATTGACACCGTCGGTGTTTCCGGAACGGGAGAACTGGTGTATTTGGTCAAAAGCAGGGAATCCGGCATGCCCCTCGAGCGGGACCTGGTAGCTTCCGATGCCGGCATTGTGGGAATTGTGGACCATTATCAAACGGTTCAATACGGAGGGATCAACCATGCAAAACGCCTTGGGCATGATTGAAACGAAAGGTCTGGTCGCGTCCATCGAAGCGCTGGACGCCATGGTCAAAGCGGCGAACGTGAAATCGGCGGGAAAAGTTCACGTCGGCGGCGGGCTGGTCACGGTATTCGTGCGGGGGGACGTCGGCGCGGTGAAAGCGGCCACCGACGCGGGAGCACGGGCGGCGGAAAAGGTCGGCCAGCTGATTTCCGTCCATGTGATTCCCAGGCCGCATGACGAACTCGAAAAAATTTTGCCGAAGACCGACGCGTGATCCATGAAACTGGGAATCGTACTGGGATGCGTCGTATCCACCGTCAAAACCGAAAGCCATCATGGATACAAACTGTTGGTGGTTCAGGCGGTGGACGACGAAGGTCGGCCCGACGCCGATCCCGTGATCGCGGTGGATTGTGCGCAATCGGGAGTGGGCGATCTCGTCCTGCTTGTGGAGGAAGGGGGGGCCGCGCGTGAAGTGATGCGGCATCCCCGTGGAGCGGTGGATACGGTCATTGTGGGCGTCGTGGATCAGCTGGAATCGGAAGCGGGCCCTTTCCTTAGGGGGAACTGTTCATGAATTTGGACCAATTGATTGAGCAAGTTACAAAGAATGTGCTATCCAAAATCAACGAATCCGAGCGTGTCTCCGATCCCCGGCCAAAGGAACCGCCGCCGGCGGCAACGGTCCGGGATGCGGCTCCGGCAACCCAGGGCATGTTGATCACCCCGGCGGAAATCGTCAGGAAAATTGATCATACCTTATTAAAACCTGATGTCACCGCAGCCGAAATTGTCCGGTTGTGCGAAGAGGCCAAAATGTACGGGTTTGCCACCGTATGTGTCAATCCGTATTGGGTTCGTCTGGCCGCCAAAACGCTGTCCGGTTCCAAGGTGGGCGTTACGACGGTGGTTGGATTTCCCTTGGGCGCGACGAGCACCTTCGTCAAGATCGCCGAGGCGCGCGATGCGATCGCCAACGGCGCCACGGAGATCGACATGGTGATCAATGTCGGAGCGCTCAAATCCGGCGATCTCGATACCGTGAGAAGAGACGTGGAAGGCGTTGTGCAGGCGTGCCGCGGACAGGCCGTTGTCAAGGTCATTTTGGAAACGGGTCTGCTGACGGAAGAGGAAAAGATCAAGGCTTGTTCGATTTCCAAGATGGCCGGAGCCGATTTCGTCAAAACGTCGACCGGCTTCGGGCCTGGCGGCGCGACGGTGGAAGACGTGGCGCTGATGCGGAAAATCGTCGGCCCGGAAATGGGGGTAAAAGCTTCCGGAGGCGTGCGGGATTTGGATACGGCCCGCAACATGATTGCCGCGGGAGCCAATCGGATCGGGACGAGTTCCGGCGTGGCCATCGCCACGTTTGGCAAGGGTGACGCCGGCAAGAACGACGGTTATTGAAGACGGATGCCGGACGGGAAAAAAGGCCGGACGGATGTGCGGAAAAGAGACCGGCTTGAAGAGAACGGTTCAAGGCGGGTCTCTTTTCCTTTTTCTTCCGTCTCTCCTTCCTTCGCTTTACACGGAACCGAGGACGTATATAGAATTGAAAGCGTGAATTCATCGAAAAGGATGCAAAGCATGTTTCCCAAGCGAAACCGTCCGCATGCATGCGCTTCTTCTTTCCCGTCCGGATGGCGGGATACGCTGGCGACCTGGCGAAAAATTCTTTCCCTCGGCTTGCCGTCCCTGTTCGCATTTGCCACGATGACGCTTACCGGCACCATCGTGCTGATCATGATCGGCGACCTCGGCTATCTGGCCATCGCGGTCATGGGCGTCGTCAACATCATCATGTACAACGTGTGGGCTCTGTTCTCGGGCATCGGGCATACCGTCAACTATCTGGTGGCGCAAAACTACGGAGCCGGCGACATGGCCAAAGGGATGCAGCGGACGCAGATCGCGCTGCTTTGGTCCATCGTCATTGCCGTCCTCGTGGCGGCGTTCGGCTGGGCCGGCAGCGAGACGGTACTGCGGTTGACGGGCGGATCGGAGGAACTGGTGGCGGCCGGAACGGAGTTTTTGCAACTCCGCTTTTACGCCATGTCCTTCGGCATCATGAGTTTCGTATTCCACGGTTTCTTCCGCGGCGTGGGCAACACGAGGGTCTCTATGGTCGTGTCGGTGGTATCCAATGCGATCATCCTCACCCTTTGCTACGTGTGGACATACGGGCACCTGGGCTTTCCGGCGCTCGGCCTGATCGGCGCGGGATATGCGTTTCTGGTGGGTGAAGCGCTGCAGCTTGTCATTTGCGTCCTCATGTTTTGGGGGGTCATGCACGGGCAGTTCGGCACCCGGCGGATCCTGCGCCTGTCCTGGCGGGAATCCGGCCTGATGGCCCGCGAAAGCGGCAAGCTCGGCCTGATGGAATTTTCCATGAGCGTATCCATGTATATTTTCACCATGTTTGTGGCGCGGTTGGGCGACCACGCGCTGGCCGCCAACGAAGTGGCGCTGAACGTCATGTCCGTCGGGTTCATGCCGGCGTTCGCCTTCGGCACGACGGCCACTATCCTGGTCGGCCAGGCAGTCGGCCGGGGCGACGGCCTGGCGGCTCGCCGGGCGGGGACGGACACGGCCATCCTTGGCGCGCTGTTCCTCTTCCTGCTTGGCACGGCGGAGCTGATCTTCGCCGGACCGATCGCGCGGATCTACACGGACGATCCGGCGGTTTACGAGCTGGCCGCGTTCCTGATTTCCATTTCCGCGTATCTGCAGATTTTCGACGGTTTGTTCAATTTCTACGCCGGTGGGCTGCGCGGCATCGGCGACACGTCGTTCCTGATGAAGGTGTCGCTGCTGCTCAACTTCGCGTATTTCGTGCCGGTGACGTGGCTGTTCGTGCAGGTGCTGGGCTGGGGCAGCATCGGCGCCTGGGTGGCGCTGTACACGTATGTCACGCTGCTGGGGACGGCGGTGACCGTCCGCTATTACCGCAACGACTGGAGCGCCGTGCGCATCCGGGAGGCGCGGCCGGCGGAGGGCGCAAGACATTGACGCACCATATGAATACCGGGGGCGAAGCGTCCCGAACTTCATCCGAAGCGGAGGAAGTTCGGGTCTTTTTTGTTTGCGCACTTGACAAAATGGCCTGAGGACATTATTTTAAATCCATGAAAAAAAGTTTACCTTGTGCAAAAAATTTTTACCCGGATCACAATTGGCGTTGGACGATTTGGAGAAAATAGCAGCCCGAAATGGAGGGAAACCGGCATGTTTCGGCGTAATCATGCCAAAGGAATGGGACGAAGGATGCCGCCGGCCGCCGCATGGCTGATCGTCCTGCTTCTGGTTTCGGCGTGCGGATCCCGAACGGACGGAGGTCAAGCGGCCGATGCGGCGGATGGGAACATCCGCGTCGTGACCACCATCGCGCAGATCGCGGAGCCCTTGTCGGTCATCGGCGGCGACCGGGTCGTCGTGCAGAGCCTGATGGGGCCCGGCGTGGACCCGCACCTGTACCAGGCGACGCTCAGCGACGTGGAAACGCTGGGCAACGCCGACATCGCGTTTTACAACGGTCTGCATCTGGAAGCCAACATGGTCAGGGTGTTTGAAGAACTGGGGAACAACATTCCGGTGCTCGCCGTGGCGGCAGCGATCCCGGAGGAGAAGCTGCTGCACGACGAGGAAGGGGCCGTCGATCCCCACGTCTGGTTCGACATCGACCTGTGGAAGACGGCGCTCGCGGCGGCGACCGAAGAGATCAAGCGCCTTGCGCCGCAGTACGCGGATGAATTCGACGCCAACCGGGAAGCCTATTTTGCCCAAATGGACGCGCTGAAAAAGGAAGCGCAGGACATGATGGCGCAAATTCCGGAATACCGGCGCGTGCTGGTGACGGCGCACGACGCCTTCGGGTATTTCGGCCGCATGCTGAATCTGCGGGTGGTCGGGCTGCAGGGGCTGAGCACGGAAGACGAGGTCGGGCTGACGGACATCGAAAGAACCATCGATCTCCTCGTCGAATATCAGGTTCCCGCGGTGTTTGTGGAAAGCAGCGTCAATCCCGCCGCCATCCAGGCCGTTATCGAAGGCGCGAAGGAGCGGGGGCTCAGCGTCCGGCTGGGCGGGGAGCTGTTTTCCGACGCCATGGGCCGCGAAGGAACGGAAGAGGGCACCTATCTCGGCATGTTCCGCCACAATGTGGAGACCATCTACCGCGCGCTGAGCGGAAAGGACCGTTGACCATGGAACAAGCGAAGCAATCCGGGGATAAGAAAAGCGCCACGGAACCGGTGCTCTACGCAAGCGGTGTGTCGGCCGCGTACCGGAAAAACCGCGTCCTGGAGGATGTGAGTTTTTCCGTCGGTCCCGGCACCCTTACCGGCATCATCGGTCCGAACGGAGCGGGCAAGTCCACGCTGCTGAAGGTGCTTCTCGATTTGCATCCCAGGCTGTCGGGAACCGTCGCGTTTTTCGGCACGTCGTATCGCCGGGTGAAATCCCGGGTCGGTTACGTGCCGCAAAGGGGAGCGGTGGACTGGGATTTTCCGGCGGACGCTCTCGACGTGGTCCTCATGGGGCTGTACGGGCGGATCGGCTGGCTGAAATGGCCGCGCCGCCGGCATCGGGAACTGGCCCTGGCGGCGATGGAGAAAATGGGCATCGCCCACCTCGCCAAACGGCAGATCAGCCAGCTTTCGGGTGGACAGCAGCAGCGGGTTTTTCTCGCCCGGGCGCTGGTGCAGGATGCGGACCTGTACTTTCTGGACGAACCGTTGGCCGGGGTGGACGCGGCGACGGAGTGGGCGATCATGGAGACGCTGCGGGCGCTCCGGGACCGGGGCAAAACGGTGCTCGTTGTCCATCACGACCTGCAAACGGTCCGGGAATATTTTGACCGCGTGCTGTTGCTCAACCGCACGGTCATCGCCCACGGGCCGACGGCGGAAACGTTCACCCGGGACCATCTCATCCGGACCTACGGGGGCGCACTTCGCTGGCTGGAGGCGGGTTTCGCATGATTCCCGCACTGACGCCCAACGCGCAATGGGTGCTCCTCAGCACGCTGATCCTCGGAGCGGCTTCGGGCATCGTCGGTTGTCTGGCCTACTGGAAAAGGCACAGCCTGATGTCGGACGCGCTTTCCCACGCGGCGCTTCCGGGGGTGGTCGTCGGCTTTGCGCTCGCCGGCACGAAAAATTTGCCGATCATGCTCGCCGGAGCCGCGGCCAGCGCTTTGCTCGGCGCCTGGCTCGTCATGAAAATCCGCGATCACAGCCGCGTGAAGGAAGATACGGCGATGGGCATCGTGCTTTCCGTTTTTTTCGGACTGGGCATGATGCTGCTGACCATCGTCAACCGGCTGCCGGGGGGCAACCAGGCCGGCCTGGACAGCTTCATTTTCGGGCAGGCCGCTTCCATGGTGCGCAAGGACGTCTACCTGATGGCGGGCCTTGCGCTGCTGGTGGTCATCGTGACGGCCGTTTCCTTCAAGGAATGGAAACTGTGGCTGTTCGACCCGCTGTTTGCCCGGGGACTCGGCCTTCCGGGACGGCTGATGGACGCGGTGTATTTGACGGTGCTGGTGCTGGTCATCGTCATCGGCATTCAGGCTGTCGGCGTCATCCTCATGGCCGCGCTGTTCATTATCCCTGCGGTCAGTGCCCATTATTGGACCCAGACGTTCAGCCGGATGCTGGTGCTGTCGGCGCTGTTCGGCGGGGGAGCGGGCGCCGCGGGCACGCTGGTCAGCACGATGGGCGAAGGATGGCCGACGGGACCGTTCATCGTGATCGCCGCTTCCGTCCTGTTCCTGATCTCGCTGGGGTTCGGATGGAGGAAAGGGCTGGTGGTCCTCTTCCTGCAGCGGCATTTTCGGAAACAAAGCACGCCCGGCGAGACCTCCGGTCCGACTTTGAAGGAGAGGATCTCCTGAGATGAGCTACGGGGCTTGGATTCTGCTGACGGCGATGCTGGTCGGCCTTTCCTGCGGATTGGTGGGGACGCTGCTCATCCTGCGCAGGATGGCCATGATGGCCGACGCCATCAGCCACACCGTGTTGATCGGCATTGTGGTGGCCTATCTCGTGACCCGCCAGCTGAGCGGGCCGCATATGCTGATCGGGGCGATGGCCGCGGGGCTCGCGACCGCCGTGCTGGTGGAATGGTTTCACGACCGGGGCGTGCGGCAGGAAGCGTCCATCGGCGTGGTGTTCACCACGCTGTTTGCCATCGGCGTGGCGCTCATCGCGACGAAGGTCGGCAATGTGCACCTCGACGTGCAACACGCCCTGATGGGCGAGATCGTCTTTATTCCCTGGGAGCGCATCGAGCTTCCCGGAATCGGCAGCGTACCGGAAGCGACATTTCTTCTGGCGGTGGTTTTTGCGGCGGTGCTGGCGCTGGTGCTGCTTTTTTACAAGGAATGGAAAATTACCACCTTCGATCCTTCGCTGGCGGCCAGCCTGGGCATTCCGGTATCGCTCATGCACTATTTGCTGATGACGATGACGTCCGTGACCGCCGTCGCCGCCTTCGACGCGGTGGGCGCGATTCTGGCGATCGCCATGCTGGTCACCCCGGCCGCGGCGGCTTACCTTTGGACGGATCGGCTGTCCGTCATGATGGCGCTGGCCTGCGCCTTCGGCGCGCTGGCCGCCTTTCCGGGGTATTATGTCGCACAGTGGCTGGACACGTCGGTTTCCGCCACGATGGCGTTTTGCACGGGCGTGATCTTCCTGGTCAGTATCCTGTTTTCTCCCCGGCATGGCATCATCGTCAAAAGATGGAGAAACCGGCAACGGCAAGCCGCGTGATGACCGGAATCCCGCCGTCTTCGGCGGAACGGCTTGCCGTTTTGCATTTTGCGGCGGAATGCCGTCTTTGAATCATGGGGAAGGGTTGACGGGGGAGGACAGAAGGGACCGGTACGCCGCTTCGTAACCTTCCACCATGCGCTCCACCGTGAACAGCCGCTCCACCCGTTCCCGGCAGTCCCGCCTCCGGATGCCGGACAGGCGTCCGACGCACGCGGCGGCTTCGTCCAGATCGGACACGACAAAGCCGGTCCGCCCGTGTTCCACCACTTCCGGCACGGAGCCCCGGCCGAAGCCGATCACCGGCGTGCCGCAGGCCATCGCCTCCGCCATGACCAGGCCGAAGGGTTCCGGCGCGCGGACGAGATGCAGCAGCGCCAAAGCGCCGCCCATCAGGCGGTTCCTCTCGACGGGTCCCACCTCTCCGACGAAGCGAATTTGTTTGCCGTCGATCCAGGGTCGGATTTTTTCCTCGAAAAACGCCTCTTCCCCGCCCGGCACCAGTCCGGCGATGACCAGCGGAAGGTTCGTGCGGCGGGCCAGTTCCACCGCGAGATCCGTCCCCTTGTCCGGGCAGATGCGCCCGATGAAAAGAAGGTATTCACCGGGCTTGTCCACGAAATCGAACTGCTCAAGGCGGATGCCGTTGTACACATTGGCGATGTATCGAAGCTCGGGACAGCCTTCCCGTTCCGCGTGGCTGATGGATATGAAGGGCATGTCCGGGAAACGCCGGTAAGCCTCGCGGGAGTCGGCTTCCAGGAGGGCCGCGCCGTGCAGGGTGGTCACGACCGGGGTGCGAATGAGCCGGGCGAACGGCAGCGTAAGGTAGTTCATGTGGTTGTGCAGCACGTCCAATTCCAGCTCGTCGGCCCGCTTCAGCGCGAACCCGATGTGGATCAGCTCCCAGGGGCGCGAGGGAAACTCCGGATTCTCGCCCAGCGGCGCCGGGCACACCCATTCGAGACGGGCCTGCGTGACGGAATCGCCGGTGGCAAAAAGGTACACCTCATGTCCCCGTTCCACAAGGCCGTCCGCCAGGTTGGCGCAGACCTGTTCCCAGGGGCCGTACTTGCGCGGCGGCGTGCGCCAGGTGACGGGGGCCAGGATGCCGATTTTCACGTTCGCTCACTCCCACCGCGTTGGTTTTGGATCGGAAAAATCCAACCGATATTTTACCACAGGCAGGAAATTCGATGCCGGCCCGCGGGTCAGGTCGCCGCCGTCATGGTCGTCATTTTCGCCGGTCTGCATCAAGCCCGCGGCGCGCCTGGAAAAAAAGGACGCCGGTTCATGGGGAACCGGCGCTTTTGGGCACCATTACACAAACTGTTCCGCCTCGGTGGATTCGGCGAGGGCGGTGGTGGACGATTCGCCGCCCGAGATGGCGAGGGCGACCTCGTCGAAATAGCCGGTGCCGACTTCCCGTTGGTGGCGGACCGCTTCGTAGCCGTACCGTTCGCTGGCGAATTCCGCCTGCTGCAGCTCGGCGTAGGCGGTCATGCCGTGATCGCGGTACTTGCGCGCCAGCTCGAACATGCCGTGGTTGAGGGAGTGAAAGCCGGCCAGCGTGACGAACTGGAACTTGTAGCCCATCCTGCCCAGCTCGTCCTGGAACCGGGCGATGGCGTCATCGTCGAGCTTCTTTTTCCAGTTGAAAGAAGGCGAGCAGTTGTAGGCTAGCATTTTGCCGGGATACCGCGCATGGATCGCCTCGGCGAAGCGACGCGCTTCTTCCATGTCCGGCTCGGACGTCTCGCACCAGATCAGGTCCGCATAGGGCGCGTACGCCAGGCCGCGGGCGATGGCCTGATCCAGACCGCCGGTGATGTAGTGGAAACCTTCCGGCGAACGCTCTCCCGTCAGGAACGGACGATCGCGGTCGTCGATGTCGCTGGTGAGGAGTTTGGCCGAGTTGGCGTCCGTCCGGGCGATCAGAATGGTGTCGACGCCCAGGACGTCGGCGGCGAGCCTCGCGGCGACGAGGTGGCGGATCGCCTGGCCCACGGGAAGAAGCACCTTGCCGCCCATGTGGCCGCATTTTTTCTCCGAGGACAGTTGGTCTTCGAAATGGACCGCCGCCGCCCCCGCTTCGATCATCGCCTTGGTCAGTTCAAACACGTTCAGCGGCCCGCCGAAGCCCGCTTCGCCATCCGCCACGATGGGCAGGAAGAAATCGATGTTGCCGTTCCCCTCGGCGTGCTGGATCTGGTCCGCCCGCTGCAGGGCCTGGTTGATCCGCTTCACCACGAAGGGCACGCTGTTGCTGGGGTACAGGCTTTGGTCGGGGTACATGTGGCCGCTCAGGTTCCCGTCCGCCGCCACCTGCCAGCCGCTGACGTACAGCGCTTTGAGACCGGCCTTGGCCTGCTGCACCGCCTGGTTGCCGGTCAGCGTGCCGAGGGCCCGGACGAAAGGTTCGGTTCGCAAAAGATTCCACAGCTTGGCGGCTCCGAGTTGCGCCAGCGTATGCTCCACTCGCACCGAACCGCGCAGCCGCACCACGGTCTCGGCGCTGTACGGTCTGACGATCCCCTGGTACCGGGGCGATTTCCATTTTCGCTCCAATTCTTCAACCTGTGCCAAATTATCCTGACGCCGTTGTTGCTCCATCGTGTCTTCCCTCCGCTGTTTTTTTGGTTTCCGCATTTACTCCCAGTCTTCCAGGACTCCGCTGCCGCCGCATCGGTAACAGGCGAGGAACACGCCGTTGCATTCCCGCCGGTCGTCACCGGTCCTTAAGCCGGACGTTTCGCCGCCAAAGCCGTGTTCGAAACCGTGCCCGGCGCGAAGTCCGAAGCCATGTCCGAAGTCGGAGCCGATGCCGAGGGCGGGCAGTTCCAGTTCTCCGGTTCCCTGGCACACCGGACAATCCATGCTCGCAGCCTCCTTTTATTTTTATATAAAAAATTATTGATGGGTGAATTATATAATAAAAATCTCTATGGACGCAATAAAAATTATATAAAAGATTCGTTGTGGTTGATTATTTATATAATATTAATTCGTCAATCGCATCCGGGACCCGAATCCCGGGGCGGCCGACCGCTGACCGGGATCATCGAATATTTGACGCCGAAAAAGGGAGTGGACCCGAAGCGGGCCGAAAGCGGGGTGAGAAGGAAGTGCGGGAACGGATTTGCGCGGGTTGTGATCCGGGCCATCGTACGAACACGGATGACGAGGCAGGCGCCGGCCTGCCTCATCCGCGTTTTTGCACCCGGAACCGGAGCACGGTTTTGCGTTTGGAGGGTGCGGTTTTGCGGGGGTCGGAGAGGTAGATTTCCCGGTGGGTTTTGTCGGTCCGGACGTATCCCGCCTCCGTGCAATACGCCTCCATTTGCGCGAAGCTGGCCGGTTCGTCGTCATAGGGGCCGACGTGCAGCATCTGGCAGCAGAGCCCGTCCTCCACGCGGATAAACCGAATCTCGTCCAGATACGGGTTGGGCTTTTTGCGTTTTGTCTGTTCCCGGCAACCGGGGAATCGACGATCTGTTGTTCTCCCCGGACCTGGTGCGCGAACTGGCGGCGGGATTCGACATGCTTTCCGGCTTGTATCACGCTCTATGGAAGTTGAAGGAGCGATAGGAATTGAATCAATCCCCCAGCCGGATATAGGACGAACCCGCGATCAGCCAATGGCGGACGACCGCTTCCGGTGTCCGGTGGTACGGGGCTGCCGGATGGAACGCGGTGGCCGCTTTTTGATGCTTGTCAAAACGGTAAAGGATGACGGCGTCTTCCCCCTCGATCCCGGAATACCATGCCCATTCCCCGTCGCCGGCGTCCGGCAACATGAAGCCGTAGGGGTGGCTGTGCACCGTCATCATGCGGTTTTTGGCGGTGTCGATCCGGAACAGCGAGCCGTCCGCAACCGACGGCACGTAGACGGAATTTTCCCATTCGGCCGGGCTTCCGGTGTCCGCAACGATTTGCAGGGCGATGCGCTTCCCGGTGGCCAAGCCCAGCCGTTCGTAGCCAAGGGTGACTTTCTCCGGCCGCCGTCCGGGCTCAAGGATGGAGCGATCCAGCTTGAAGAAATGAAGCAGGACTTCCTTGCCGCCGTCCATCCAGGCGGCGAGTTCCACGTATTCGTCCGATCCTTCCGGCGTTTCAACGGTCAGGACGTTGCGGCCGCGGCGGTCGAGGAAGCGAATCCCTTGCGGCGCTATGTGATTCACACCCTCGATATCGGTATGGATGATGTGTTCCCGTTCTTTGTCCCTTGTATAGGCAAACGCGGCAAAGCGTCCGTCCGGCGTCCAGCGGAACGGCGGATACTCGCCGAATCCCCGCGGGTACGGCATTTCGGCCACCGGTTCGCCGAAGGCGTCAATCAGCCGGTATGTTTCGTTTCCGATATCCTCATACCAGAACAACTCCCCGTCGGGCGAAGGAACGGTGAAGGTAAGCGGCCAGAAGTGGGGGTAAGACCTCCCGGACTGCCGGACTTCCCTTCGGGTGAGATCCAGCATCCAGAGCTTGCCGGACCAGTATGTGTTCAGCACCAGCTTGCTCTTGTCCTGGGTCAGCCAGCCTCCGGCGAAAGCATCGTCCATCGGCGCCCCCGGGATGTCCGGGAACAGTACCTCGTTCTCCCCCGTGCGGATATTGAGGGTCTGCACCTTGTATGTCGGATTCCCCGTGACGGGATGATTTCCGGCGGCGACGTAAAGCAGCCGGTCCGCGTCGAGAAAGCCGTACGCTTTCGTCACCGAATCGGCGTTGTAACTGTCGTTGACATGGGCTTCAAACAGCGGGTACACGGTACATGCCGGTTCGTTTCGAGCGGAAAAATCGAGGACGATGGCGTCTTTGCGAAAAAGCTCCGACGGCCCGTCCGGGTTCCAACGCGCGATCTGGACAACCAAAGGATTCCCGGCGGCCTGCGGCGCAAGCAGCGTTTGCAACACCACCGCGTCCTTCAAATCGCTCTCGAGCTCAAATCCGTAATCTGTCCCGACCAATCGCCATCCCGCCGCGGTTCCCGCCGGGTCAAAGCAGACCGGCCCGGCGTTGTCGCCGGAAAACCCCTTCTCCGGCGAGTCGGAAGGCTGCACGGCCGGAGGTTCGGACGGTCCGGCGATTCCGCCGGGCAGTCCGTGCGGCGCGGTTTCCCCGCCCACGTCCGGACCGTCGGATTCCGCGGGAATCAGCGTTTCCGAAGCATGCGCGCTTTGTTCCGAACCGTCCGCGCTTTTCCGGTCGCAGCCCGCGGCGAGGACGAGCAGGACGAGAAGCGCCGCCATCGCAAACCGTCTTGTCATCCATCGATCACTCCGCAGGGTGTGTCTCAAACGGTTAGACCGTAAACCTTTGGAAAAAGTTTCTCTTAACCTTATTTCTTCCGCAAAAAAATTGTGAAACGTTTCCTTCCGCTCCTTTTGCGTTTTGTTTGTTTGTCTTCTCCAACCAAATAGACGTGAGAGCACGCAGCAGGGTTAAAGCCCGCATTGACCTCCACGGCGCGTTGACGGATAATAGGGTACAGTGACGTTATGGAAACAGCGGCTAATGCTGCCGATCATCCATTTATCAACCCGCTTTGAAGGAGAGAGTCAGATGAAGTTTTTTTTGGACACGGGGAACCTTGAGGAGATCCGGCGCGTCAATCGTCTTGGCCTGGTGGACGGCGTAACGACGAATCCCACCCTGATCGCGAAAGAGAAAAGACCGTTCAAAGAGGTCATCCAGGAAATTTGCCGGGAAGTCTCCGGCCCCGTGAGCGCCGAAGTGGTGGGGCTCACCACGGAAGAGATGCTGAAGGAAGCGCGGGAAATCGCGACCTGGGCCCCCAACATCGTGGTTAAGATTCCGATGACGGAGGCGGGCCTGGAAGCGGTCAACATCCTGTCCAAGGAAGGCATCAAGACCAATGTGACGCTGATTTTCTCCGCGGCCCAGGGCCTCATGGCGTGCAAGGCGGGGGCGACTTACATCAGCCCCTTCGTCGGCAGAATTGACGACATCGGCGAGGAAGGCATGCAGCTGATCCGGGATCTCAAGGCGATCAAGGACAACTACGGCTTCAAGACCGAAATCATCGTCGCCAGCGTCCGCAACATCGCCCACGTGCAGCAGGCGGCGGTGATCGGCGCGGATATCGCCACCATCCCGGGTTCCCTGTTCCCGTCGCTGTGGAAACATCCCTTGACGGATATCGGAATCGCAAGATTCCTCGAGGATTGGAAAAAGGTTCCGCAATAACCGCATACCGGTGCCTTCTGGACCGGTTCCATGCAGCCGCAGGCGCGGCTGCATGTTTTTTTAGGCCAGTAATCCCTGTTGTATCGCATTCTTAGGAAAACAAGCCTATAGGTATCATTTTATGACTCATGTAAAATGAATGTAATTATTCGACATTTTTCGATAAGCCGCCGGTAATATTACTCCTGGTACAGGCTTGAACCGAAAAGGAGGCTTCATGATTTGGGGAAAAGGATCATCCGATTGCTGCTGGCGTTTTCGCTGTTTGCCGCGGTGGTGCAGCCGGCGGCGGTTCACGGCGAGGAGATGACCACCAAAGAAAAATACCAAAGATTGGTTGAACAAGGCATTTTCGAAGGTTATGAAGACGGCCAGTCCCATCTGGACCAGAACATGACGCGGGCGCAGGCCGCCAAGATCATCGCCTTGATCCTGGGTTTGCTTGAGAATGCCGAAGGCGCCGAAAATTACATCGATCTGGGCGAAGCGGCCTGGGCGGCGGGATATATCGGATCGGCCACCGCGGCGGGTATCCTGGAGGGATACGGCAATGGCATTTTCAGTCCTGCCTCCGATGTCACCATTGAGCAGCTGGCCAAGATCATGGTGGAGGCGCTGGATCTCGAGGTTGATGAAGATGCCACGGTGGAGGGAGCCAGCGGTTGGGCCGGCAAGTACGTGAAAGCCGCCGTGGAAGCCGGGCTGATTCCTCCGCAGTCCGACTACACCGTGCCCGCGAGCCGGGAGTTGCTGGTGATCGCTTCGTATGCGGCGTATGAGCAGCTTCAGCAAATGGCCGAGGAGACAGGATGGATCACGTCCGCGCAACAAAAGGGCGCACGCAAAGTGCAATTGACTTTCGAAGGGAAACTCGATCCGGACACGGCGGTCGTCGTCCTTGAGCGGATCGGGGATGACGGAAAGCAGCGGATTGCCGTTGAAATCGAGCGTCTGGAGTGGGATGCCGACGGCGGTTCGGTGATGGCCATCCTGAAAGAAAAGATCGAGACAGGCTTGTATGATGTCAGCCTCACCGTCCAATCCGGAGAAAATACGTTCACTTCCCAATGGCAGCTCACCATGACGGCGGAGAAATTAAATCGGATCGAGCTGGGCGGGTCTGATTCGCTTCCCAAGGCGGACGGCGTCGAAGTGCCGCTTGTCCTCTACAACCAATTCGGGGAAGAGATGGACGAAAGACCCGACAACCTTTGGGTATCGGGTTCACACGATACCAAGCTCCATCCCGAACGCAATGTCGTGTTGCTGAATTTGTCCCGGCTGGCAATTGGATCGAAGGTTAGCGTCGCCGTGCTCGCAGGGGACCGATCTGCCGTCCGCACCTATACGGTCGGAGGCGAACCCGAACTGCGTTCCGTGGAGGCGACAGGCTTCGTGGACGCGGCAGGGGCGCCCGTGTCAAGCCTGAAAAAAGGGGACATCGCCTACCTCCTGTTGCGGCCGCTTGATCAATTTGGCAATCTGATGACGGATCTGGAATGGCTGAACGAAAATCTCCGGGTGGAGGCGGTGATCCAAGATTTCCAGCCCCTCACCTTGCCGAAAACGCTGGTGGCGGGACCGGGCGGCGCGCCGGCCGTCTCCGTGACAGGCGGTTCATATTTACGGGATACGGAAATCATCGTCACCGTTTATTCCAAACTGGGCAGCATACTCGCGCACGCTTCCATTATGGTTTCGGCGGATTTGCCGCTTCCCCGGCTGCCTGCCGCGCCCGCCATTGTGAGACCGGCCGTGTCCATCGATCCGAATTCCATCGTCACGGTGTCTGACGCGGCTTATTATGATTTCACCACTTACGTTACGGTGACCACCACTCTCACGACCGATCTGTATTACGCGCTGGTGGATACGGAAAATACCAAAGCGCCGACCGAGCGGCAAATCATCGACCAAACCGATCTTCCCCGCATGACAGTGGATTCCGGTCATGTGAAAGTCTCCGGCGGCAAAATGACGCTGCAGGTGAAACCCGACGACCTTGACCATCATTACAAACTGTACGTCGTTGGAACGATCGGCGGCCGATCCGTGAGCGCAATGGCGACGGCGGAAATCGATACGTTGCAGCAAAACTTGTTCAACCTTTTGGGCATCAATGACGAGTCGGGCGGCGGCCTTTGGCGGTTTGGCCTGTCCCATACGCCGGCCAATGCCCAAGGGACGGTATATTACCTCATCACGGACAATCCGTTATTCGTCACGACCAGTGAACTTGCCGACGAAGTCGTGCAAATTGCGAAAGGTCAAGGGGACGAGTCGAAAATCAGGGCGGAAATCCTGGCAAAAGGATATCAATCCTGGAACGGGAAGACTGATATCGTGGAAGTCGGACCCGCAGTCTTTTCAAACGCCAGCATCACGGTGGTGCTTGAATACCGCGGGGTACGCCTCTGGGCCGAAGGCAGCCTGTCGCTCTGATGCATGACCTTAACATCCGTGACAGCTTTTCCGGGTTGTCCCCGGGCGCATTCGCCCCGGGGACGACGTTTTGTGTTGCCGCCGGGCGGTTCATGGTCATGATCGTGTCCCGGAACGTGGGGCGAAGCCTCCGCGAAACCGATTATTTATTGGAAAACTTCTCCATCGCCCTGCGCAGTTCTTCATGGGTTTTGGCGTATTCATCGAGGGGAATCCCTTTCACGGCGGCTTCCCAGCCTTGAATCATGCTGCGGACGCCGGCGGCGGGTCCGTCGGGGTGGGCCAGGATGCCCCCTCCCGCCAGGTGGATCACATCCACCGACCCGATGGCTTCATACGTCGGCACGGCGGTCGCCGCCCATTGGGCGGAAGAAATCACCGGCATCGTGCGGTAACCGCCAAACAGCGGGGTCAGGCACGCCTTGGCGGACCGGATGACGGACTCGTTGCTTTCGTAAAATTTGCTGTTCAGCCCGTTGATGTGAATATGGTCGGCTCCCGCGAGCCGGCACAGTTTTTGATAGGCGCGGAAATCAATGCCCAGCAGGGGATGCCGGGTCATGTATCCCCACTGGTTGCGGTGGCCGTGGACGGGCAGTTCGCTGAAGCTGTTCAGGAAGGCCAGACCGGCCAGCCCGACGCTGTTGATGCTCACCATCACGCAGTTGCCGCCGGCTTTCAGCACGGCGTCATGGTTGCGCTTGAGCTCCTCGATGTCGCCGGTGATGTTGCAGGCGTACATGACTTTTTTGCCTGTCTTGTCCGCGGCCCGCTCCAGCTCCTCCATCACCGCCGTGACCCGATCCTTCAGCGGGGCGTAGGGCGGATCGGCGTTCAGCTCGTCGTCCTTGATGAAATCGAGCCCGGCCATGGCAAGGTCGCGCACCAGCCTGCGCAGGTCGTCGATGGAAAGCCCGATGCTCGGCTTGATGATCGTGCCGACGATCGGACGGTCGTATACGCCGAGCATTTTCCTCGTTCCCTCAATGCCGAATTTGGGGCCGGGGTACTTGGCGGCAAATGCTTCGGGCAATTCCAGGTCCACCAGGCGAAGGCCGGAAAACTCCTGCAGCTCATAGAGGTTCCCCGCGACGGCGGCGAGAAGGTTCGGGATCGACGGACCGAAATTGCGCAGGGGGAAGGACAGCACCACCTCGCCGCGGCGGTATTTTCCGTCATGTCCTTTGGGCGGCCTGGCGCCGGGCAGCGAAGGCGCGTATGCCGTCTCCAGCTCCCGGACGGCCACGATTCGCGCGCCGTGTTTCTCCTTCAGCTCGGAAGTTTCCCCCGGGACGGCCGTGAACGTGCCCGTGGATTGTTCCCCGGCCATAACTTCGGCGGCGTGCTCCAGCGAATAGGGCGTTTCGATGTAATAGGTGGCAAGCACGCGATCCGCATTCATGCTCGATCATCCCCGTCATCAAAAAATGGACCCGGGTTACCCGGGTGGATGAAAGGTTTATTGCAACATGTCCGCAATCTTTTTGAGCGCCAGGATCGGGCTGGAAAGCACCGGCTTGCCGGTCTCTTCCTCCAGCTGTTTCTGCATCCGCGCCATGGATCCCTGCGCCAGGACGAAGGCGTCCACCTGGCCGGACAGGCCGGCCGCCGTCTGGCGGATGAGGTCGTCGTGCTTTTCCGGCTGGCCCTGCACCAGGGCCTGGTACGCGCCTTCCGCCAGCCCGTCGACGATGACGGGTTGTTTCCCCAAAGTTTCCGCCTGTCTCTGCAACAGCCGCTTGGTCGGCCCCAGCGTTGTGGGCAGCGTGGCGATGACACCGATGCGGCCGTAATGGGTCACGGCGTCCGTCGCCATGGCTTCGTCGATTTTGACGATGGGCACTTCGAAACGGGATTTAACCTCGTCCACCACTTCCCCCACCGAGGAGCAGGTGTTGAGCACCACATCAGCGCCGATTTCAACGGCGTGGCGGAAATATTGCTCCAGGCGTTTTTTCACGCCCGGGGTGACGCCACCGTTCGCCACCACTTCGGCGATGAGGCTGTCATCGATGATGTTGAACAGCCGATGGCCGGGGAGCACTTCCGCGAAAATTTTGCGGACGATTTCCGCCAGACCCTGGCCGGTATAGACGGCCACAACGGTTTTGGACATTGCTTCTTCCTCCCTTGGGATGTTCAGGTAATCAGGATGTTTTGTCCGCGAACGAAATGCTCCCGGACTTCGTCAGCGGCTTCCTTGTCCTTGCCGGCGAGGATGAAGTCGAAGATCCGTACGTGTTCCTCATAAGCCGTCTGGATCCGCGCTTCCTGTTTCCGCATGACGTTGATGGCAATCAGAGTCAGCTTTTCGCGGATCTGGTCCAGGATCTGGATGATCTCCCGGTTGCCGTAGATTTCCGCGAGTTTGCGGTGAAACTCAAAGTCCTTGTCGGAAAAATGGTCGAAGTCGCCCTTTTCCATGTACATTTTTTGTTCCATGAGGATTTTTTCCACGGCCAGCCGGTTCTCGTCGTCGATCTTCTTGCGGGCGAGGCTCTTGGCGACGTGCGTTTCCACCGCCACCCGCAGGTCGTAGATGTCCATGGCCTTGTCCAGGGAGATGATTTCAACGACGATGCCCTGCTTGGGCGACTGCTTGATGAACCCTTCCGCTTCCAGCCGTTCCAGCGCCGAACGGATCGGGGTGCGGCTGATTTCCAGTTGCTCGACCAGCATGCGTTCCGACAGAAAATCGCCGGGTTTGAACCGTCCTTCCAGGATGGCTTTTTTGATTTTTTGGTACGCTTTTTCCTTCAACGTGACCTTCAAACGATCCGCCTCCTTGAACCGATTTTCGGTCGTTTCCGGTCAACAAAATATATAACTGGAATACCACATGTATTATATCATGTCAATCGCGCTGCGGGACATTATGAATTATTTTGTTGACATCTTCGCGTACCGTGTATAAAGTTAGATATGCGAATTTCATACAAGTGGTATACCAGATAGATACCAGAATTGCGGCTGGTCGTCCCGCGTGCCTGGCCATACTTGAAGAAAATCGACGTTAAAAGGAGTCAAACACATTGATGAATCGCAGGTTGAAGGTGAGTTTCTACGGGGACGATTTCACGGGATCGACGGACGCCATGGAAGCGCTCACCCTGAGCGGGCTGCGCACGGTTTTGTTTTTGCGTCTGCCTTCTTCCCGGTGGCTGGATGAAACGTTTCCCGATCTGGAAGCCATCGGGCTTGCGGGAACGAGCCGGCAGATGAGCCCCGAAGAGATGGAGCGGGATTTGCGCCCGGCGCTTGCGCGGCTGGCGGAAATCCCTTCGACCGTGGTCCATTACAAGGTATGTTCCACCTTTGATTCCTCTCCGCAGGTAGGGAGCATTGGAAAAGTCATCGACATGGGGAAGGACATCTTCCGGCCCGGTTATATTCCCCTGGTGGTCGGGGTGCCTCCCCTGAAAAGGTACACGGTGTTCGGGAACCATTTTGTCAGGGTCGGGGAAGAGACCTACCGCCTGGACCGTCATCCGACCATGTCCCGGCACCCGATCACGCCCATGGACGAGGCGGATTTGCGGCTGCATCTTGGCCGTCAGACGAACAGCCGCATGGCGCTGATGGACGTGCTGGACCTGGCGGGGGACATGGAGGAAGTGCGGAAGCGGCTCCGGGAGCGCACGGCGGACAACCCCGACGTGGTGCTTTTCGACGTGCTGGACGATGAACATTTGCTGAAAATCGGGCAGCTTCTCTGGGAAGAAGCGCGGAACGGGCAACGGTTTATCGTCGGGTCCTCCGGAGTGGAATACGCCCTGGGCGCCTGGTTCCAACAGGCCGGCGGCGCTTCACGGGCCGAAAAGAAAGGCCCGTCTCCTTCGCCGGATGCGCGGCAAATCCTGGTCGCCTCGGCCAGCTGCTCTCCCGTCACGCGCAGGCAGATTGAATGGGCGTTGGCCAACGGATTCGCGGGCATCCGGGTCCCCGCGGAACAGCTGGTCGATCCCGGCGAACGCGATAAAGCCCTGGAGCAATGTTACCGGGAGGCGGTGCCCATCCTGGAAAAGGGAGGCAGCCTCATCCTGTATACCGCCCTCGGGCCGGACGATCCGTCCCTGGAGCGGACCAGGGAACGCCTCCGGTCGCTGGGACTTCCCCACTACGAGTCGGGGAAATTGATCGGCACGCAGCTCGGGATGCTGACCCGGCGGCTGCTCAAGGAAGCGGGAATCCGCAGGCTGGTGGTCGCCGGAGGCGACACCGCGGGGTATCTCACCCAGCAGCTGGACATCATCGCTTTGGAAATCATCTCGCCCGTCGATCCGGGCGGGCCGCTGTGCCGGGTGTACTCGGGCCTTCCGGATCTGGACGGATTGGAAATCGCGCTCAAAGGGGGACAAGTCGGACAAGAAGACTATTTTGCCAAGGCGCTTCACTTGAGATGAAGGGGTCAAGGAAAGAGAGAGAGCCAAGCGGGAAGAAACCCGGAAAGGGGGTCGGTGCCCGGGAAAGCGCTGTCCCGGAAAACGAAGGACGAGATCTCGGTTCGCATACAGATTTTTTCCGACTGTACACAAAATCGGCTGATGAAAAACGCTGGGAGGGTTATCCATGCATCGTCGTTTTCGTTTCGGTTTGATCATGATGCTCGTTATGGCGCTGGTGCTGGCGGCATGCGGTTCCGGTTCGGGCTCCGGAAGCGGAAGTTCGGGCTCCGGAAGCGGTTCCGGATCTTCCGGATCTTCCGGGGCGGGAAAAACCATCGACCTGAAATACGCCCATCCGAACGCGCCGGATAGCGTAGCCGGCAGACAGGCGACGCTGTTCGCGGAACTGGTCAAGGAGAAAACGGACGGCCGCATCACGATCACGGTGTTCCCGTCCGGCCAGCTGGGCAACCTGCAGGAAATCACGGAAGGCGTGCAACTGGGGACCATCCACATGAGCCACAACACGATGGCCGCCACCGGTTCGCTCTTCGCCGACATGGCCGCGTTCGATACCCCTTACCTGTACAAGGACGTGGATCACATGTCAAGGGCGATGGACACGGAATCGCCCGTGATGAAAATGCTGAATGAAAAGCTGGTGGAACAAACCGGAACGCGGTTGCTGTACACGTTCTATTTCGGCACCCGCCATCTGACGGCCGACCGTCCGGTCCGGCATCCCGACGACCTGAAAAACGTCAAGATCCGCTCCATTCCGTTCGACATCTACACGGCCACGGTGGAAGGCATGGGCGCCATCGCCACGCCCATCGACTGGGCGGAAGTGCCCACGGCCCTGCAGACCGGCATGATCAACGGGCAGGAAAATCCGCTGGACGTCGTCCTGTCCAACGGGCTGTATGAACTGCAGGACTACCTGATGCTGACGGGGCATATCATTGCCAGCTCCGGCGTGATCATCAACGAAAAGACCTGGCAAAGCTTCTCGGAGGAAGATCGGCAAAAAATTCTGGAAGCGGCCAAGGAAGCGAGGGAGCAGGCGCTGGAATGGAACCGGGAAGTGGAAAGCAGCGCTCTGGACGAGCTCAAGGCCAAAGGCATGGAAATCATCAGCGAGGAAAACGGGCTGGACACGCAGGCCTTCAAGGACCGGATCTCCAGCCTGATTCAGGAGCGGTTCGGGGAACAATACAAGTACATCTACGACGAAATTCAAAAGATGCAATAAATCTGATCGCATGGGATTCAAATCCCGGAGGGTGAGGGCGGCTGGTTCCGCCCTCTTCGCCAAGGGGTCATTCGCGGGGAGAAGGGGATAACGCATGAAAAAGCAACGCGGAGGGAATCGGTTCATCAACGCGCTCGGCTTTCTTTCCGAGCAGTTCGCCATCATCGCCCTGATAGCCATGACCCTCCTCGTTCTGATCCAGATTTTTTTGCGAAACGTGCTCAATATCGGCCTGACCTGGGGAGGAGAACTCACCGCCTATTTTCACATCTGGATGATTTTTTTGGGCGCCGCCCTGGTGCTCAAGGAAAAGGGGCATGTCCGGCTGGATCTGCTGATCGAGAAGGCCCCCAGGTTCATCCGGCGCATCGTCGATCTGTTCAACTTGCTCGTCATGATCGCGTTCATGGGGCTTTTCATTTATTGCTGCGCGGAAATCATCCAGCGGCTGCCCAACGTGACGACTCCGGCTTTGAAGATGCCCTACTGGTTGTTCTTCCTGCCGGCGTTCCTCGGGTTTCTCTTCATGCTGGTCATGACGGTTCGGGATTTGTTCGTCCATTTGCGTAACGGCGGGGAGGAAACGCGATGAGCGGCATCTGGGTCGTGGTCATCTTTCTGGTTCTGGTTCTGCTGCGGCTGCCGCTGGCGTTCTCCATGGCCGTGCCCGCGGTGATCTATCTCCTGGTGGAAGGGATTCCGCTGTATTCCCTCGTCCACCGCATGGTCAACGCAGTGAACTCGTTCACCCTGCTGGCGGTTCCGCTGTTCATCTTCGCCGGCAACCTGATGAACTACTCCGGCATGACGGACCGCATTTTCAAGTTTGTGCTCGTCATCGTCGGGCGCATCCGCGGCGGACTGGCCCAGGTGAACATTCTGTCCAGCCTGGCGTTCTCGGGCATCTCCGGGTCCGCGCTGGCGGACATCGGCGGACTGGGCAAGATCATGATCCGCGCGATGAACAAGGCGGGGTACGACCCCAAGATTTCCGCCGGTCTTACCGCTGCTTCCGCCACCGTCGGTCCGATCTTCCCGCCGAGCATTCCGATCATCATCTATGCCGTCGTCGCCGAAGTGCCTGCCGCCCGGCTGCTGTTGTCCGGCATTGTGCCGGCCCTCCTCGTGGTGGCGATCATGATGATTCAGGTGGCCTGGATGGCCAAAAAATACAACTACCCGCGGGAAGAAAACGTCATTTCGCTCAGGGAAAAAGCGGTGACCTTCGGGAAGGCGTTCCCCGCCCTGCTCACCCCTGTCATCCTGATCGTGGGGCTGCTCACGGGCGTCTTCGGTCCCACGGAGCTGGCCGCCTTCACGGTGCTGTACATTGTCGTCCTGGGCAAATTTGTTTACAGGGAACTGACCTGGGAAGGGTTCATGGCCTCCATCAAGGAAACGGTCCGTTCCACCGCGGTGGTCATGATCATCATTTCCGCCGCGGCCATCTTCGCCTGGACGCTGACCGTTTCCCGGCTGACGCAGGACGTGACCCAGTTTTTGCTTGGCATTTCGACGAATCCGACCGTCCTGCTGTTCATCGTGGCCGTTCTGCTGTTGATCGTCGGCTGTTTGCTGGAATCCGTCGCAGCCATCCTGATCATCACGCCGCTGGTGGCTCCGCCGTTGGTGACGGCGGGGGTGGATCCGATCCATCTGGGCCTGATCGTCGTCTTCACCCTGATGATTGGACTTCTGACGCCGCCGGTGGGCATGAGCCTCTTCATGACGAGCAGCATCGCGAATATGCCGCTGGAACAGGTCGTCAGAGGGACTGCGCCATTCCTGTTCTCCCTGCTGATCACCCTTGTGATTCTCATCCTTTTCCCGCCATTGTCCATATGGCTGCCGTCCCTGATCATGAAATAGCGCATGAAATGCAAGAAAGCCGCGAAGTGGCAAAATCGCGGCTTTTTTGCTGCCCGGAATTCTTCTTTCAACCATTCATACAGGCGACCGGTTTTTGGCCGTTTCGTTCAGGCCGGTTACACCGCGCGGGCGGACGCCGATGGTGCCGACCGCTTTTTTTGCTTTTCCGGATATTTTTTTCATCGGAGTCGCCCTCCAATTTAATGAACCTAAATTTCGAAAGCCCATTGTTTCGGTAAAATCACGAGATGTTAGCGCATAACACCCTGTAAATAACAGGGAAGTTCCCAGCCAGACAACTCCCCGTCAGCGTTGAAAGGTATTCCTCCCCCCTC